>Ga0187817_10000240_pt1 | contig 21912 bp, 19 predicted proteins | sample NC_wetland_sal_i_17_FD_132431 | JGI IMG/M metagenome (GOLD analysis project Ga0187817, IMG submission 132431) | Wetland sediment microbial communities from Neuse River Estuary, North Carolina, USA - SO4_2 | ecosystem: Environmental > Aquatic > Freshwater > Wetlands > Sediment | place: USA... | reverse complement strand
GTGAGCGCCACTGCGCCCTCCATTTACCGGTACACGGAATTTGCTCGAGGCTCCATGGTCACTTTTGGAGATATTTCCGATTCCGAAAGGACCGATGCCGCAGTGCACACAGGAATAATGAAGGTCGGATTTCAATAAGAATCACGAGTCGGTGCCGCGACAAACGTTCCGGTGACAGTATTGTGAAATCGGGCCACACTGCCCGTTATAAAAACGAAGAATACTAGGGCCGGGAGGAATCACTATGACCACGACGACGTCAAACCTCGTTGGAACCCAAAGCGTCTCACGAGTGCGCTGGGCCTTCCTCGCGATTTGTGTTGTTTGCATGATAATGATCGCCAACCTGCAATACGGTTGGACGCTGTTCGTCAATCCAATCAACAAAGCGCACGGTTGGTCGATCGCCTCGATCCAGGTCGCCTTTTCGATCTTCATCGCGCTGGAAACCTGGCTGACGCCGATCGAGGGATGGATCGTCGATATATTGGGACCGCAGCGCGGCCCAAAACTGATGGTGGCCTTTGGCGGCATTACGGTTGCGATCGGATGGGTCATCAATGCCTACGCCACATCGCTGGAAACGCTTTATCTCGGCGCGATTGTGTCGGGCGTCGGCGGCGGCGCCGTTTATGCGACCTGTGTCGGCAATGCGGTGAAATGGTTTCCCGATCGTCGCGGTCTCGCGGTCGGTCTTACCGCAGCGGGATATGGCGCCGGCGCGGCATTAACGGTCATTCCCATTCGTTATGTGATCGACAATTACGATTACAACACTGCATTCCTCTGGTTCGGAATTGTGCAAGGGGTGATCGTGTTCGCGCTCGCCCAGCTCTTGCGCGGACCCGAGCCCAGCGAAATGGCAGCGGCACCACCGCCGAAGGTCGCGCAGTCGGCGCGCAGCTTCTCGCCGAAGGAAGTGCTGCTCTCCCCGGTGTTCTGGCTGCTTTACCTCATGTTCGTGATGGTGTCGGCCTCCGGCCTGATGGCTACGGCGCAGATCGCGCCAATCGCGGCCGACTTCAAGGTCGGCGATCAGATCGTCTTCTGGGGCGCAACGACGCTTACCGCGGCGCTGATCATCGACAATCTCGCCAACGGTGCCGCGCGGCCGCTATTTGGGTGGATATCCGACAATATAGGGCGTGAAGCGACAATGGCGCTTGCCTTCGGACTTGGCGGTATTTCGTATTGGCTCTTGGGAACACTTGGAACGGCGCCGTGGGCCTTCGTGCTGTTCGCCGCTCTCATTTTCCTGACCTGGGGTGAGATCTTCAGCCTCTTTCCCTCAACCTGCACCGACACGTTTGGGCCGAAATTCGCAACGGTGAACTTGAGCCTGCTTTACACGGCGAAAGGAACTTCGGCGTTTCTCGTTCCGATCGCAAACATCGTGAAGACGTCGACCGGAAACTGGCACATGGTGTTTGTTGTCACCGCCCTGATGAATTTCGTCGTGGTCGGGCTTGCCTTGTTTGTACTCAAGCCGCTGCGGCGGCGGCGGATGCTCGGCGGGCCTTAAACTTCGGAAAGGCCGCGTGCGGCTAAAGCGAAATGGGATTAGGTTGAATCACCATTTCGCTTTAGCTTGTTGTTTGAGCATGACTTTTCCGAAAACCGGTATCCACTTTTCGGGATCATGCTCTAAAAGCTAACCCGGTAATTTCTGCCGGACCTTGCCGATCTCTGCCCACGGATCGGACTTCAGATATTTTTTCGAGTTGAGAATGGTGAACTGGTTGCCGGCCGTGGTGCGCGCCAGCCCCTCCCATGACAGCGGCATCGAGATCGGCGCACCAGCGCGCGCGCGTGTCGAATAGACGGCGACCGAAGTCGCCTCCCTAGAATTGCGAAAGTAATCGATGAAGATTTTCCCTTTACGCAGCGATTTGGTCATTTTCGCAAGATAACGCTGCGGCGAATCCGCCGTCATTGCCGCAGCGATCCGCGCTGTGAACCTTTTTGTCGTGTCCCAATCGGCGCCTGTGACCGGGACAACCACATGGATGCCCTTGCCGCCTGATAATTTGGCGAAGCTTTTCAGCTTCTGCGCCTTGAGCCGGTCGCGTATCTCCTGCGCGGCGGCGACAATCTCCTTCCAGCCGACGCTTTCGTCTGGATCGAGGTCGAAGACGATTCGATCGCAAAGCTCCAAGCGGCCCAATCGTGAGCCGCGGACATGAATTTCCAAGGCACCGAACTGCGCGAGCTCGATCAAGTCACCGAGCTTTTCCACCGCGATCACGTCACGCTCTCCGGACTCGACGACATGGCGCAGCGGAGACTCTTTGATATTGGAAGCGATATGCTTCTGAAAGAAACATTCGCCGGCAATGCCGTCCGGACAGCGCACGATGGCGAGCGGCCGATCGACCAGATGCGGCGCCATCAATTTCCACACGTCTAGGTAATAGGCCGCCAAGTTTTCCTTGGTGACCCCAACATCGGCCCAATACACACGATCCGGATGCGTCAAATGAACGTCTGCGACCTCGACATGTCCGCCGCCGCTGCTCGCACGCGTCGGCGCCGACGGCCGAGACTGCTTCGCTACGCGTTGTGCCGGCTTTCGGTCAGCAGATTTGCGCATTTGCCTCTGGTTGGCGGCCATGACTTCCTCGGCGGGCGTCTCGCGCACCACTTCGCCCGCGGGCTTATCCTCACGCAAGCCTTTGAAAGAGGCCTGGCGCAATAGACCATCATGCGTGACGCCGCGAAACTCAGCCTCGACGACCAATTCTGGCCTGACCCAGATTACGTTCTTGCGCCGCTCGTCCTTCGGTAAAACGAGCGAAGGGCGATCGATGCGCAGGGCGCTCAGACGCCGCCACAAATCTCGCGCGGTCGCATGCGTGTATCCGGTACCGAGCCGGCCCGCATAGCGAAGCTTGCCGCCTTCGTGGAAGGCCACCGTCAGTGCACCGACCGCGTTCGGCATTGCCGTTGACGGCGTGAACCCGGCCACGACGAGTTCCTGCGCATTGTGACACTTTGTTTTGATGAAATTTTGTGAGCGTCCGGAGCGATAGGGCGCGTCGCGCAACTTCGAAACAATGCCCTCAAGACCCAGCTCGCATGCATGCGTGAAAATCGCCGATCCGCGTGCCTCGAAGTCTTCCGCGTAGCGAAGCGGACCGTTTCGGGGTTGATTTTTCAAAAGCCGGCGCAGCGCCGTTTTGCGCACCGCCAGCGGCTCGTTGGTGAAATCCCGGCCGTCCAGGTGCAACAGATCAAAAATCCAGTAGACGAATCGATTCTCGCGACCGTCTTTCAAGTCGGTTTGCAGCAGCGAAAAACTGGAAATACCGTTTTCGTTCTCGACGACCAATTCGCCGTCGAGCAGCGCCGTATCTGCCGGAAGGGCGGAGACCGCCTTGGCGATGCGCTGGAACCGATGCGTCCAGTCCAGCTGCTTTCGCGTTAGCAAACGCACCTTACCGTGATCGAGCCGCGCCTCGATGCGGTAGCCGTCGAACTTGATCTCGTGAATCCATTCCGCTCCGTCCGGAGGAACGCTGTGCAGCGTGGCGAGGCTGGGAGGGATGAATTCAGGAAGTCCGCCGCGGCGCCGATTCGAGCGCACCGGATCGGCGCTGCGTCGCGCCGCAACCGGCATTGCCGCCTTTGCGGTCGACTTTCTTTTAGCGCTAGGCTTGTTAGTTGAAGGCTTGGCGGAAACCCTCTGCTCACCACCTGTTTTCGGGCGCGATCTCGACCGCGCTTGCAGCTCGGCGCGAAATTCGCGCTGGGTTTGCGGCCTCGCATTCGCGGTACTTCGATTAGCGCTCCGGTTAGCGCTGCGGTTACTGTGCCAGACTCGCTTTTTGCCCTTGCCGGCCGCGATCTCATCCATCGAACGACCGGACGCGACCGAGAGCGGCTGCTGTTCCAAGATGTCGCCCCCGCGCCCGCTGCGCGCTTCGTCATCGCTGCCCTTGATCAAGAGCCAATTCTCGTGGCGGTCACGATCGCGACCGCGCATTCGAACGAGGTGCCAGCGGCCGTGGAGCTTTTTGCCTTGAAGCACGAAATCGAGGTGCCCCTTGGCATAGTCCTTGTGTGGATCGCCTTCGGGAATCCATCGCCCCCGATCCCAGATCATCACCGTGCCGCCGCCGTACTCGCCCTGCGGAATGGTGCCTTCGAAAGAATTGTATTCGATCGGGTGATCCTCGACGTGCACGGCGAGCCGTTTTTCGCCGGGGTCCAGGCTGGGCCCGCGCGTGACCGCCCAGCTTTTCATGACGCCGTCGAGTTCGAGCCGTAGATCGTAGTGCAGCCGCCGCGCCGCGTGTTTCTGGATCACGTAGCGATTGCCACCGCGCCGGCCTGCGCGGCCACGCGGCTCGGCTGTGACGCCGAATTTCCGTTTCTTGCGGTATAATTCGAGGGCCACGGTGCCTCAATTCGCGCTGTGCGGGGCCTTATCGTGCCAAAATGCCTCTGGCGAAAAAGCGCGCAGTACCCTGGCAAAACGTTCAGCGCTACATAGCTTTGCTCGAACGGGCGTTGAACCGAATATCGAGCTCGTGGTTATCGGGATAACGACGACTTTAGATATAAGCCTCTGGAAAGCCTAGCGTTCCTTGAGCAGCACCGGACGCCAAAAAGGGCGTTTCAATTGCGTTCCCGACGTGGAATGGTGTAGGAGGCTAAAATCTGTTTGTTATCATACAGCTTCCACCAAGTCCCAATAACAAGTCCCCATAAACGGCCTCGGCTGCAAAATCATTGGTCTGAAGAAGGAGCGTAGCGTGACGGTTTCGTCAAAGACCCCATTGCTCGACCAAATTAAGATCCCCCAAGACCTCCGGCGCCTCAAACCCAACCAGTTGCGGCAGGTTGCCGACGAGTTGCGCCAAGAGACGATCGATGCCGTCGCCGTGACCGGCGGTCATCTTGGCGCCGGCCTTGGCGTCATCGAACTGACCGTGGCATTGCATTATGTGTTCAATACGCCGACCGACCGGCTGGTCTGGGACGTCGGGCATCAAGCCTATCCGCACAAGATTCTCACCGACCGCCGTGACCGCATTCGCACGCTCCGGCAAGGCGGCGGCTTGTCCGGCTTCACCAAGCGCGCCGAGAGCGAATACGACTCCTTCGGTGCAGCGCATTCCTCGACCTCGATTTCCGCCAGCCTCGGCATGGCGGTCGCGCGCGATCTGCAAAACAAAGAGAATAACGTCATTGCTGTCATCGGCGACGGCGCAATGTCGGCCGGCATGGCTTACGAGGCGATGAATAATGCCGGCGCCATGAATTCGCGGCTCATCGTCGTACTCAATGACAACGACATGTCGATCGCGCCCCCGGTTGGCGCGCTCTCCGCCTATCTCGCCCGCCGGGTTTCAGGTCGCGGCTATCATCGGCTGCGCAAGACTTTCCATCAAATCGCCAAGCGGTTGCCGACCAAGATGCTGCAGCAGCGCGCCTTGGCGGTGGAGGAATATGCTCGCGGCCTGGTCACCGGCGGTACGCTCTTCGACGAGCTCGGCTTCTTCTATGTCGGACCGATCGATGGTCACAATATTGATCACCTGTTGCCGGTCCTCAAAAACGTCCGCGACATGAAGAACGGACCGATACTCGTCCATGTCGTGACGCAGAAAGGCAAAGGTTACGAGCCGGCGGAAAAATCGGCGGATAAATACCACGGCGTCGTGAAGTTCGACGTCGCCACCGGCGCCCAGCAAAAATCAAAGACCGCGGCGCCGCAATATACCAAGGTATATGCCGAAAGCCTGATCAAGGAAGCACGCAAGGACGAAAAGATCGTCGCCATAACCGCGGCAATGCCTTCAGGCACGGGGCTTGATCTGTTTCAGATGGAATTTCCGAACCGCACGTTCGACGTCGGCATCGCGGAACAGCACGGAGTGACGTTCGCTGCGGGTCTCGCTACCGAGGGCTTTAAGCCGTTCGCGACAATTTATTCGACCTTCCTGCAGCGCGCCTACGATCAGGTCGTGCACGACGTCGCAATTCAGCGCCTGCCGGTACGATTCGCCATGGACCGCGCCGGACTGGTCGGCGCCGACGGGCCGACGCATGCCGGCGCGTTCGATGTCGCTTACCTCGGCTGCTTGCCCGGCTTCGTCCTTATGGCTGCTGCCGACGAAGCCGAGCTGGTGAATATGGTGTCGACTGCGGTCGCGATCGATGATCGTCCGTCGGCCTTGCGCTATCCCCGCGGCGAAGGGATGGGCGTGGCGCTTCCGAGCGAGGGCAAGCCGCTTGAAATCGGCAAAGGCCGGATCATTCGCGAAGGCAGCAAAATCGCGCTGTTCTCGTATGGCGCCCGGCTCGCCGAGTGCCTGAAGGCGGCCGACGAACTTGCAACCTATGGTCTCTCCACCACGGTGGCCGACGCGCGGTTCGCCAAACCCCTCGACGTCGATCTGCTGCTTCGGCTGGCGCGCGAACACGAAGTGCTGCTCACCGTCGAGGAGGGATCGATCGGCGGCTTCGCCGGATTTGTGATGCAGGCGCTTGCCGAGCACGGCGTCCTCGACCGGGGTCTCAAAGTTCGCTCGATGGTGCTGCCTGATGTCTTCATCGACCAGGACAGCCCGAACGCCATGTATGTGAAGGCGGGGCTCGATGCCAAAGGCATAGTTGCCAAGGCATTCCAGGCGCTGGGCCAAAACGTTCAGGGCGAAGTGGTCAAGCTCGCCTAGCGCGACCCTGCGAGACCGGTTATTCGCGCGGTCAGCAGGGGTTCAGCCGAACCGCTATAGTGTTGCCGCACGTCCGTCGCTGCGCTGCTTTCGCAGTGGCGCGTGGACGCCAGGATTGCCATGGTCAAACGAGATCGCGCCGATCGCCTTTTGGTCGCGCGCGGCTTGTTCGAGAGCCGCGCGCGTGCGCAAGCCGCGATCGCCGCTGGACAGGTGACAGCGGACGGTAGCCTCGTTCGCAAACCGTCCGATCAAATTTCACCTGCCGCGGCGATCGCCGCGGACCCGGCACATCCCTACGTGTCGCGCGGCGGGGTGAAACTCGCCGCGGCGCTCGAGAGTTTTTCGCTCGATATCGCCGGCCGCGTCTGCCTCGATGTCGGATCGTCCACCGGCGGTTTTACCGAAGTACTCCTCGCGCGCGGAGCACGGCACGTCTATGCCGTGGATGTCGGCCGCGGCCAGTTGCACGCACGTCTACGCAATCGCGAACAGGTAACTTCAATCGAACAAACCGACATCCGCAATCTCGATTCTTCGCGATTGTTCGAACCGGATCTTGCCGCGATCGATGTCAGTTTCATTTCGCTTAGGCTCGTACTGCCGCATGTCAGCGGTTTGTTAAAACCGTCCGCGACGCTCCTGGCCCTGATCAAGCCGCAGTTCGAAGCGGGTCGCCGCCATGTCAAGAAAGGCATCGTACGCGACACCGTCGTTCAAGCCGCGGTCTGCGATGACATCGCCCAATTGCTTACGGACTTAGGTTGGCGTGTCGGTGGCCCCATACCTTCGCCAATCCTTGGCGGCGATGGTAACCGCGAATTCTTTATCGAGGCCCAGCGTGGTTGAGCGGATTCTGATCAACCGCCTCGGCCAGCACGGCGACGGGATAGCCGACAGCTCCGAGGGGCCGATTTACATTCCCGGGACGCTCCCGGGCGAAACCGCCGAAGTGGACGCCGAGCCAGGTCACCCTGATCGCCGGCGTCTTGTGAATGTGCAGCAATCGAGTGCACTGCGGATTGAACCAATCTGCCGACATTTCGGGATTTGCGGTGGCTGCGCGATCCAGCATTTGCGCGAGGATTCCTATCGCAGCTGGAAGCGTGACTTGGTCGTCACCGCCTTAAGCCAAGCCGGCATCGACGTGCCCGTCGCTCCGCTTATGGACGCGCATGGCGATGGCCGCCGCCGCGTCGTATTTCACGCGCGGCGTGGTGCTCACGGAGTGCTGCAGGTCGGGTATTCAGCGGCGCGCGCACACCACATCGTGTCGATCGATCGTTGTCCAATCCTGGCAAAAGATCTCGACGGCGCATTGAAGGCCGCTTGGGCAATTGCCGAAGTGCTCAATTTCGTGCGTAAGCCGCTGGACATTCAGTTTACGGCAACCGATCAAGGGCTCGACGTCGATATCCGCGGTTCGGGTGCGCTGACCGCGCCGACCATGACGGCGCTGGCCGGCGTGGCGCAACGGTACGATTTTGCGCGCCTGACCCGTCATGGCGAGCTGATTGCGCAGATGCGGAGACCGTCCTTGCGCATGGGCAGCGCGATCGTGCCGCTGCCACCGGGCGCTTTCTTGCAAGCGACCGCACAGGGTGAGGCCGTGCTGTCGCGCCTTGTCGTCGATTGCTGTACCGGGGCTAATCAGATTGCCGACCTGTTCGCCGGCGTCGGAACGTTTGCATTGTGGCTTGCCGCCCAGGCGCGCGTCTTTGCATTCGATGAGGACGAATCTGCAATCGTCACACTCGAGCGTGCCGCGACAGGCGCCGTCGGCCTCAAACCGCTCCATGCCGAGCGGCGCAATCTGTTCAAGACGCCATTGAGCGCGGCGGACCTTAGTGGCTTCGATGCCGTGGTTTTCGATCCGCCCCGCCAAGGCGCTCAGGCGCAGTCGCGTGAGATCGCTGCCAGTCGCGTTCCGACGGTGGTCGCTGTATCGTGCAGTCCGGGCACATTCGCACGCGATATCCGTCATCTGCTCGATGGCGGCTATCGGCTGTTATCGGTCATTCCCATCGATCAATTTCGCTATTCGGCGCACGTCGAGATCGTAGCCCACCTGCAAAAGTAACACTGCCCGCGCTTTATTTTTCGTGATATGGCAAGCGCCGCTCAACTCGTCCGTCACCTCGTCTCGTCACCCAAAGGATCTGAAAATGGCTAGCGTCCTCTTCTCGCCCATCACGCTGCGCGGGCTCAGCCTGCCTAACCGCGTCGTGGTGTCGCCGATGTGCCAGTACAATTCCAATAACGGTTCTGCCGACGATTGGCATTTGATGCACCTCGGCAGCTTTTCTCTAGGATGCGCGGGTCTCGTGATGTGCGAGATGACCAATGTCAATCCGCGCGGCCGCATTTCGCCGAAATGCGCGGGCATGTGGTCTGACGAGAACGAGGCGGCGCTCAAGCGGGTCCATGACTTTTGCCGGACTTACGGCGTCGCCAAGCTGGGCGTCCAGCTCGCCCATGCCGGACGCAAAGGGCCGACCACGCCGCCTGCAGCAGGCGGCAAGCCCATCCCGAGCGACGCAGAAGGCGGTTGGATTCCGGAGGCGCCGTCAGCCCTCCCCTACGACACGGGCTGGCCCGTGCCGCACGCCATGACCAAGGAAGACATCGCACGTTGCATTGGAGAATTCGCCGCCGCCGCGAAGCGCGTTGATCGCATCGGCTACGATGTGATTGAGCTGCACGGTGGCCATGGTTATCTCCTGCATCAATTCATGTCGCCGATTTCCAATCAACGCAGCGACGAATATGGCGGCTCGACCGAGAACCGCATCCGCTTTCCCATCGAAGTATTCGAAGCGGTTCGCAAGGTATTTCCCGAAACAAAGCCGATCGGGATGCGTGTTTCGGCTACGGATTGGGTGGACGGCGGCTGGACACCCGAAGAAGCGGTCATCCTTGCGAAAGAACTGAAAAAGCGCGGGATGGACTATATGGACGTTTCAACCGGCGGACTCGATCCGCGGCAGAAGATTCCGTTGGCGCCGGGTTATCAGGCGCCCTTCGCGGAAAAAGTTAAAAAGGAAAGCGGCATCAGCACAATGACGGTCGGGTTGATCGCCGGCTATCAGCAAGCCGAAGATATCGTGGCGTCCGGTAAGGCCGACATGATCTGTCTGGCCCGAGGCGCCATGTGGGATCCACGCTGGGCCTGGCACGCGGCCGAGGAACTCGGCGCGGAAACGCCGTATGCGCCCAAAATGATGGGCTGCCATCCCAAGCTGCGGCCGCAACTGTTTCCCAAACGCGCTGCGGCCATGAGTTAAAGCAGCCATGAGCTGAAGTCGTCACGAGCTGAAGCGGCCATGAGTTGAAACGGACTGATATAGCCGCAACGGCGAGCGACGCGCCGCTCACGCGACCATCGGCTCGGTGCCGACGATTTCGATGCCGAAGCCTGACAATCCGACATAAGTCGTCGGCCGCGAGGACGTAATAAGTCTGATGGAATTGACGCCAAGATCCTTGAGGATCTGGGCGCCCAGTCCGACCTCGCGCCACTGGCGCGTGCGCGCCTCGCCCGATGGGCTTTCTCCGGATTTGGGAATCGATATCACCGGCACGCCGGCAGTGCCGTCGCGCAACAACACCAGCACCCCCCTGCCCTCGGCTTTAAAGCGCGCCAGCGCCTGATGAATCAGTTTGGCGCCGCCGAACACGTCGGAAATGATGTTGGCGCGATGCAACCGGGTGAGCACGTTATTGCCGTCACCGATTCGGCCGTGAACGAACGCCATGTGATGGACCTGATCGAATGGAGTCAAAAAAGCATAACCCGTCAATGTGCCGATCTCGGATTCGACGGGAAACTCGCCGACACGCTCGATCAATTTGTCGCGCGCTTGCCGGTAGGCGATAAGTTCGGCGATGGTGATGTGTTGCAGCTTCTGCCGCTGCGCGAAGTCGGCAAGCCCGGCGCCTCGCATTACGGTCCCGTCGTCGTTCATCAGCTCGGCCAGAACGCCGACCGACGGAACGCCGGCGAGCCTACATAAATCGACACAGGCTTCGGTGTGACCCGAACGCATCAGCACGCCGCCCTCTTTCGCCACCAAGGGAAAGACGTGGCCGGGGCGCACGAAATCCGACGGACCGAAATTGCCGTTTGCCAGCGCGCGCACCGTATTGGTGCGTTCCTCGGCGGAAATTCCTGTGGTGAGGCCGTGGCGCACGTCCACCGATACGGTAAAAGCGGTGCCGAGCGGCGCGTCATTGAGCGCCACCATCGGATCGAGATGGAGCCGCCGCGCCTCCTCCGGCGCGAGCGGAGCGCAGACGATCCCGGAGGTATGACGAATGATGAACGCCATCTTCTCCGGCGTGCACAAGCTTGCCGCCACGAACAGATCGCCCTCGTTCTCGCGATCGTCGTCGTCGGCGACGATGATGAGCTCGCCGCGCGCAAAGGCGGCGATCGCCGCTTGGATGCGTTGATGCGCGTCGCTCATGTCTTTGCTGCTTTCCCGATCACTGCCCGCACGCCTGCCGCATGATAGCAGCAAAGCCCCTCGATCGCTTTGCGGACATTTAGCGCGCCGGCACCGGCAACGGCCAGCCGGGCGCTTCACCCACCTGCCCGCGCTGACGCAAATAATGGTCCGCGATCACGCAGGCCACCATCGCTTCTCCGATCGGTACCGCACGAATGCCAACGCACGGATCATGCCGACCAGTCGTTGAGATGTCGGTCTCGTGTCCATAACGATCGACGGTGCGTCGCGGAATAAGAATCGAGGATGTCGGCTTGACCGCGAAACGAGCGACCACCGGCTGCCCGGTGGAAATGCCGCCAAGGATGCCGCCGGCATTATTGGAGAGAAACCGCGGCTTGCCGTCATTGCCCATGCGCATTTCATCGCTATTCTGCTCGCCGGTAAGTTCGGCTGCGCCGAAGCCCGCGCCAATCTCCACACCCTTGACGGCATTAATGCCCATCAGGGCACCGGCCAGGTCGCCATCCAGTTTAGCGTAGATCGGCGCGCCCAATCCGGCGGGCACGCCATCAGCGACAATTTCAATGATTGCGCCAATCGAGGATCCACGCTTGCGCAGGCCATCGAGATAATCGCCAAGCATCGCTGCCGTTTTGGCATCCGGACAAAAGAACGGATTGCGGCCAATCTCGTCCCAATCCCAGCGCGCGCGATCGACCCGATGCGGTCCCATTTGCACGAGCGCGCCGCGCACTTTCAGGCCAGGTACGATCTTGCGTGCGATCGCGCCGGCGGCAACCCGCATCGCGGTTTCGCGCGCGGACTGGCGGCCGCCGCCGCGATAATCGCGCAAGCCGTATTTTACGTCATACGTATAGTCGGCATGGCCCGGCCGGTATTTGTCCTTGATATCTGAATAGTCTTTCGAGCGCTGATCGACGTTATCGATGAGAAGCGCGATCGGCGTGCCGGTCGTAACTTGTTTTCCGCTCGCCTCATCGATAAAGACGCCGGAAAGGATCTTGACCGCATCTGGCTCCTGGCGCTGCGTCGTGTAGCGCGACTGACCCGGACGGCGGCGATCGAGATAGGGTTGAATATCCGCCTCGGTGAGCGGAATACGCGGCGGACAGCCGTCCACCACACAGCCAATCGCTGGCCCATGGCTTTCGCCGAAGGTCGTGACGCGGAATAAATGCCCGAACGTGTTGAACGACATGACGCGGCTATGACGTTAAGTGACTTCCAGTGAAATTACGCTGAAGCTGTCGCGGCTTCGTAGCCCGCACGTTCTACCGGGTCAAACACGCGCGTCACCCACCAGGCAGCCGAACCACGACGAATGACCGCGCCGCCGTTCTCGTCATTGCATGAATTTGTTGGCGAAATGGAGCGGATCAGCCGGTCCGCCACGATTTACCGTTCATGCCCCATTCATCTCGCTGAACGCCGATTAATCGCAAACTGAACGGCTGTTAAGTTACAGAAAAATAAGCACTATTTGTGTTTTTTGATTGCGGTGGGAACTCGCTCTGTGTCATTGTTCCATTCGGTAAGGGGGCGAGGGCCCAGGGACCGATCAAGAGCGATCAAACCCGCGACTTGAACCAACCCTGCCGAAGTTCATCAGCGAAACCAAGGAAGAGAGTCATGGCGAAGAAGAAGAAGGCCAAGAAGAAAACCAAGTCCTGAAAATACAGGCGCGCGCCTCGTATTGGGGCAGCGCCGGTAGGACCTTCAGATTTAGCGGGGTCACTGATCTCGCCAAGCGGCTGAACGGTGTTCGGCCGCTTTTGTTTTGTAGAGCAACTGTTTGGTCCAATCAGGCGTAGCGCGACATCTTGCCGTCCGCAAAAACATAAACGACGCCCTGTTCGATCCGCGCATGCGTCGCTTGCTCCTCGGGCACGATGTTTAAGATCGCCATCAGCGCGCGCACGCCGCCACCATGCGCCGCGACTACGGTGTCTGCGGTGAGCGAGCTGTACCAATTGCCGATGCGGTCAGCGAGTTCGCGGTAGCTCTCGCCGCCGGGCGGGGCGAAATCCCACTTGTCGCGCTCGCGCGCACTCAGCACGCTAGCGCTTCGCGTCTCGATCTCCTGCAGCGTCAAACCTTCCCATTCGCCATAAGCGATTTCGATCAATCTCGCATCGACTTCGTAATCGTGCGCTTCAAGACCAAGCGTGGCGCGTAGGAGCTCCATCGTTTCGCGTGCGCGCTTGAGCGGGCTGGAAATATATTTGAAATCTTGCGCCTGCCTGTGATCGCGCGCCAACAGATCGCCCAGCAGGACCCCACATTCCGCAGCCTGCAGGCGGCCATGCACATTGAGAGCGGTGTCGCGGCGGCCCTGCAGCCGGCCCTGGCTATTGAAGTCGGTCTCGCCGTGCCGAACGTAATAGAGGACCGGCATACTCGTTTTGCTTTTTTAGCTGACGCTGTCGCGGGGAACGAACCAAAAACTTGGTGCGGCTACTCCTTGCCAACCACAATGTCCGGCGCGTCGGGATGCTTCATGCCGACGATATGGTAACCGGCATCGACATGATGAATTTCTCCGGTCACCCCGCGCGACATATCTGAAAGGAGATATGCGCCTGCCTCGCCGACCTCTTCAATCGTGACGCTGCGGCGAAGCGGAGCGTTATGTTCATTCCATTTGAGGATGTAGCGGAAATCGCCGATCCCAGAGGCGGCGAGAGTCTTGATTGGCCCTGAGGAAATCGCATTGACCCGAATATTTTTAACGCCGAGATCTGCCGCGAGGTAATAAACCGAGGCCTCAAGCGCGGCCTTTGCTACTCCCATCACATTGTAATGCGGCATCCATTTCTCCGACCCGTAGTAGGTCAATGTCAGCATCGAGCCGCCATTGGGCATTAATTTTTCCGCACGCTGGGCGATCGCGGTGAATGAATAGCAGCTGATCAACAATGTCTTGGTGAAGTTCTCCGCCGTGGTTTCGATATAGCGCCCGTCGAGCTGATCCTTGTCCGAAAATGCAATGGCATGGACCAAAAAATCGATGCTGCCCCAAGCCGACTGTACGGCAGCGAAGGCAGCATCGATCGTCTTGGGTTCTGTTACGTCGCAGTCGCCGACGACAATACCACCGACTTCGTGGGCCAGCGGTTCGACACGCTTTTTCAGCGCATCGCCCTGATATGTGAACGCAAGATCAGCGCCATGTCCGCGGCATGCCTTTGCAATCCCCCAGGCAAGCGACCGGTTGTTGGCGACCCCCATGATCAGGCCGCGTTTGCCGCGCATGAGGGCTGAATTTTCCGGCATTCCCGCACCAAGTACCTGATTTCTGGCCTTCGCCTCCTATGGCATAGGGTAGTTGGACCATCAAGCACAGGCCAGAAAGCGGAATAGACAGCATTTGCTGGTGTTTTTTGAATATGGCGCCGGGCAAAAGTGCATTGGCGCGGTGTAAACTATGAGGTGAGTCAAAGGGGGGCCAATGTTTGAGTGAATTTCGGGAGCGGATCGAGGCGGCAATTCCGGCGCTACGGCGCTACGCGCGCGCACTGACCCGCGACGCCGAAACTGCGGACGATATCGTGCAGGACACTCTGGTGCGGGCGCTCCGCTCCGAGCACTTGTTTCATGGCGGAGATATGCGCGCCTGGCTCTACACGATCCTGACCAATCTTAATCGTAATCGCCTTCGTACCCTGGCGCGGCGCCCTGTGGTCTCGCCGATCAAGGACACGGATGCGACTACCAGCGGTCCGGATTCCGGCGGCCGAGATATCGTTCGTGCACTGGAAATGCTCACGGAAGAACAGCGATCCGCTTTACTCCTGGTGGTGCTCGAAAGCCTTACCTACCGCGAGGTTTCCGAAGTTCAGGGCGTGCCGATCGGTACCGTGATGTCGCGCCTCGCCCGCGCCCGCAATGAAATTAAAGCCTATCTGGATGGCGAGCGCCCGGCGCTGCGCCGCGTGAAGTAACGATGAGATAAAACAATGAACGACCGAGATCATGTGAGCGAAGAAGAGCTCAATGCCTATGTCGATGACGAGCTGCCCGCCGATCGGCGCGGCGTCGTCGAGGCATGGCTTTCAACACATCCCGATGACGCCGCGCGGGTTGCTGCCTGGCGCAAGCAGGCAGAGCTTCTTTGCCATCGTTATGGGCACCTTGAATACGAAATGCCGCCGCCGCGCTTTAGCCTCGATCGCCTGTCCCGCCGCCGCTTTGGCGCGCTCGCCGCCGTCGCAGCGAGCTTGGCAGCATTCATGATCGGGGTGGCTGCGGGCTGGACCGTGCATGGAATGGAGACCGAGAAGCCGTCCGATCTCGTGCGCTTCACCAATGACGCACTTCTCGCGTATCGACTCTACACCGTCGAAGTCCGCCATCCCGTCGAAGTGACAGGCGATCAGCGGCCGCATCTGGTGCAATGGCTGTCGAAACGGCTTGGCGCGCCGGTGCAGGCCCCCGAGCTCGACAAGCAGGGCTTAAAGCTCGTCGGCGGCCGGCTGCTTCCCGGCCCGACCGGACCGTCTGCGTTCTTCATGTATGAGAACCCATCCGGCGAGCGCTTCACGCTCTATTGTGGGCACATCAGTAACGGAGAGACGGCATTGCGTTATACGAGCGGCGGTCAGAACGCCGCTTATTATTGGGTCGATCAGAATATGGCCTATGTGCTGAGCGGACCGATGGAGACCGGCAAGCTGCATGAAGTCGCCCAAGCTGCCTACGATCAGATCGATCGGCGCACCGCGCCGCCGGGCTGATCGTCACCGCAATTCCGGTTGGCGCGCGGCGCTCGCCTGCCCTTACATATCTTTCCGGGGATCGTAGCTCTTTTCGCTCTGCCATTTTTTCATCAGCGCTTCAAGTTCGCTGTCGCTGCCATCCGGCAGCACAATCCGTACCGTGGCGAGGAGATCGCCGCGGCCGGTCTTGGCGGGAAAGCCTTTGCCCTTGAGGCGGAATGTGCGACCGCTCGAAGTCCATGCCGGAATTGCAATCTCGACCGGCCGGTCGAGCGTCGGCACACGTACTTTTGCGCCAAGCACAGCTTCATAAAGCGTGATCGGCAAATCGAGCCGGATGTCGGCACCATCGAGCGCAAACACCGGATGCGGCGCAATCGAGACGGTAATGAGGACGTCGCCGGCGCCGGCTTGCCCGGCTATCCCCTGGCCCTTCAACCTGATCTGCTGGCCATTGGTGATCCCGGCCGGAATCTTGACATCAACGTCCTTACCTGTCGGCAGCCGCAAGCGCTGGGTCACGCCGCGGGCCGCATCCGGCAGTGCCACGGTGAGTGACGCATGAACATCGGCGCCGACGCCAAAATCCTCTGACTCGAAATTGGAGCGCGCGCCGGTCCGACCGCCGCGGCCCATCTGACCGAAAGCCTCTTTCAGGATATCTTCGAAACCGCCAAAGCCGCCCCCACCGCGGCCGCGCCGCGTCGTACGGGTAAAGCCCTCGGGACCGAAATTGAAGGTTTCGAAGTTCGCGTCGGGGCCGAAACCGCCATGGCCCGCTCCCGGCCTGGCGCCTGCGCCGAAACCTTCAAAGCCGCGGAAACGGGGTTTCCCCTCGGCATCGATCTCGCCACGATCGAACGCTTTACGCTTGACCTCATCGCCCAGCAGTTCGTGGGCGGCGTTCAGCTCGGAGAAACGGGCCGCCGCTTTGGGATCGTTCTTGTTGGCGTCGGGATGCAGTTTTTTTGCGAGCCGGCGGTAGGCGTTTTTGATCTCGCCTGCGCCCGCCTTACGATCTACACCCAAGACTTCGTAGGGATCACGCATCCCCTGGCAACTCCGCGCTGCAATTCGGGCCTGCCCCCGGCCCGCCCCGGCTGGCCACTTCAATGTGGGAATAAAGGGCGTGCCCCGCAATGCAAGCGAATCGGGCCGACGCAACTGATGATAGCGCGATCAGCTCGATTTCAGCGGCTTGAGCCGCCTTATCTCCCAGGTGCCGGTGGCGGTGCGGCAGGCAGCCCCTTCGAGCCAGTCCCGCGACTCGCCGTGCACGTAGCTGGTTAGAAAGTCACGGCAGGCCATGCCCGCTTCCGAGTAGGACGTGGCCAAGGGAGTGATATTGCCGCGGGCGCCGCTGTGCGGATTTTGCCACGGCAGGCTTGCGTCCCTGTTGCCGCGCGACAGCGCTTCCGCGGCGGCCGCACGCGCATAGGAGAGATCAAGCTCGGCTTGTGAGGAGCTTTTGGACGGCGTGACCGAGGACACATTGGCCGACGGGTTTATCGTTCCGGTCACCTGCGGCCCGTTCTCGTCGGTCGAGACGAGCGAGGCGAGCTGATACGAACAGCCGGAAACCGCCATAAGCGACAGAATGGCGCCGATCGGCTTGACTGGAATTGACCGCGCCCGCCACAGCAACCGGCATAGGCGCAGCGCCGCCGTTCCATTATCATTATATAAAAGCCGGCGGCACCACTCCCGGCCGTCCCACACGAGCACTTTGGTACTCCGAACGATGTCCGACGCGGCGCCTATAAAACACCCGATAGGGTTAACGGGCGGTGACTTCACCGAAGCCGAGGAGCCGCTGCGCCTGTTTGCGGCGTGGTTCGCCGATGCCAAGCAATCGGAGCCGGTTAATCCCGATGCCATGGCGCTGGCGACAGTCGATGCCCAGGGTCTTCCCAATGCGCGGATGGTGCTGCTGAAGGGTTTCGACGAGCGCGGATTCGTCTTCTACACCAGCGCCGAGAGCATCAAAGGGCACGAACTTGCCGCCGCGCCGAAGGCGGCGCTGACTTTTTATTGGAAATCGTCGCAGCGACAGGTGCGCGTGCGCGGCGAAGTGGAGACGGTCTCTCCCGCGGAGGCCGACGCCTATTTTGCCTCGCGCTCGCGGATGGCGCAGATCGGCGCCTGGGCCAGCAAACAATCCACCGCCCTCGAAAGCCGGTTGGCATTCGAGAAAGCGATTGCGCGGTTCACCGCGAAGTTCGCCGTCGGTACCGTGCCAAGGCCGCCATACTGGGTAGGCTATCGCGTCGCGCCGCAGGAGATTGAATTCTGGCAGGAGCGGCCATTCCGATTGCATGATCGCGTCGCCTTCACACGCGCCAGTCCGACTGCGCCGTGGATCAAGACGCGGCTGTATCCATGAGCATCTGAGATGCCGGCAACGAACCAGCCCCGACGTACGCTCCTTCTCACCGGAGCGAGCCGAGGTATTGGCCACGCCACGGTTAAGCGCTTTTCGGCAGCGGGGTGGCGCGTGATCACGTGCTCAAGGCATCCGTTTCCGGAAAATTGTCCGTGGGAGGCCGGACCCGAGGACCATATCCAGGTCGATCTGTCGGATCCGGAAGACACCGAACAGGCGATCACCGAGACCAAGCGACGCCTTAATGGCGAGCTGCACGCGCTGGTCAATAACGCTGCGATTTCGCCGAAAGCTGAGGGCGGCAAGCGGCTCAGCTCAATCGAGACATTGCGCCAAGATTGGCAGCACGTTTTTCAAGTGAATTTCTTCGCTCCAATCATGCTGGCGCGGGGATTGCTTGATGAATTAAAAGCGGCAAAAGGCTCGGTCGTTAATGTGACCTCGATCGCAGGTTCGCGCGTGCATCCTTTTGCCGGCGCCGCTTATGCGACATCAAAGGCGGCGCTTGCGGCGTTGACGCGGGAAATGGCCGCCGATTTCGGCGCAGTCGGCATACGCGTCAACGCCATCGCGCCTGGCGAAATCGACACGTCGATGCTGTCTCCGGGAACTGAGAAAATCATCGAACATATTCCGGTGCACCGGCTCGGCACGCCCGATGAAGTCGCGAAGATCATTTACGTGCTGTGCACGGACACCGCCTCCTACGTCAATGGCGCCGAAATTCACATCAATGGCGGCCAGCACGTCTAGGCGTGTACTCGCAGATTGCTTGGCCAAGCTCCGCTTTCAGGTGTTAAGCGGCCATCGTGGCGATGTACCGCCATGTCCGCTTATGACATAGCAGAACATCAGCCTGCACATATTGGAACTGGCTGGTGCGATCTCGAAATGGCACGATTGATCCGGAACTGGCCAGGAACCTCCTTCGCCGACTGAGCGTTTTTCGTTGGTAATGAGTGGAGGTGCAGCAGTTCACGAAGAAAGGATAGCCCCGCGAAGCGCGGAATGTCCGCTTTGAGTCCGCTATCAGGAGCTTAACGGACGTAACGCGGACATTGTCCAAAGTCCGAGTCTGAGCCATTAGCCGACAAAGTGCGCCGCAGCAAAGCGGCTCCTATTCGATCACCTCGTTGGCGCGGAGCAGGATTGAAGTTGGTAACGTGAAGCCCGTTGCTTTGGCGGTTTTCAAGTTGAGCGTGAATTCGAAGTTGCTTGCCTGCTCAACGGGGAGATCGGACGCCTTCGCGCCTCGCAGGATTTTGGCGACGTAGGCCGCGCCCCGGCGATAAAGCGGCTCTGTGTCCACGCCATAGGACATCAAACCGCCGGCCTCGACATAAAATTTGAAGGTGAACATCGCCGGAAGCCGGTACCGCATTGCCAGATCTACGATTTCCTTGTTATGTGGAGCGAATAGCGGGCTCGACAGAACGAGAAGAATTTGAACGCCGTTGTCTTCGGCGGTACGGAAGGCCTTCTCGAAGTCATAGGGCGACGACATGAGTTTGATAGAGGTCATCGCCAGTTGCATTTTTTGCGCCTCCTGCTCGGCGCTAGCGAACTGCTCGGCGGTCTGATCGTCCCACAAGACGCCGAGTCGGTCCTTCCCCGGGAAAGCCTCGGCCAGCAACTGCAGCTGCTTTACGGCGAGCTCCGGCTGACGGGTGAATAATCCAGTAATGTTCCCGCCCGGATGCGCCAGACTTTCGACGTAACCGCGAGCGATAGGATCGTAATTGAAGGCCAGAATTACGATCGGTAGACCGGAATTCGGCGCGAGCGCTGCCCGCAAAGATATTTCCGGTCCGATGGCGACAATGACGTTGGCCTTTGCTGCGACAAGCTCTCGCCCTGCGGCGACGGCGCGGTCCATGCCCTGGTCGGTGCGGAGATAGTCAAGTTGAAGGTTTTTGCCCTGCGTAAATCCGAGTTTCTGCAATTCAGTGGAAAAAGCTTGATACCCAATCCTGGAAAGCGTGGCCTCGGGGTTCGGACCGAGCACCCGGACATGCGCCATGCCCTCCGCCTGCTGTGCGCTCGCGGCGAGCGGCCACATCGTCGCGCTCCCGGCAAACGCAATGAACTCGCGCCGCCTCATGTCCACCACTCCATATAGCCGCACAAAAGTAGCACACCGGAATGGCAAAGGTCGAAGCTCAGGTCGAGGTCGTGTTCAGCGGCCGCTTAATGTCCGCTCTGGGTCGATGGTGTTGAAAAAGGCCTCGCGATTTTTGGCGAACAGTGATTCCGTCGTTGTGAGAGCTTCAGCGGCGGCGGTTTGCCATGATGGGTCGGCAAGGCGGCGATCAGAGCCAGCTATTCTACCTCTTCAATCTCTTGAGCGTTGGTGGCGTTAAGCGTCAGCTAGCAGTCGCTGCCCAATGGGAGCGACAAACAAACGACCGACAAGAGCCCAAATTAGAGCACTGCCCGTCTAATCGTCGACTTTATTAACACCATTGACCCTAAACGGACATTCGTTGCTTGTGCGATCACCTTAATCGGCACAGGCGGGCATCCCGGCGGGACAACGAGGCCGAGTGCGAGGCATCAGCGATGATGAAGAGGAAGGACTTTCGTCAGGACGAGGCGGCCGGTCTTTCAATTATCGTATGCGTGTGCTCGGCGCTGTCATACACAGACACCTGAACAATCGGATAACCCGTCTTGATGGCGAGTGCCGCCCGTTGGGCGGCTTCCGATGTCGTGTAGGAGCCCTTCGTTTGCCGGTCTACCTGTAGCAAATATCGACCGGGCTCTGGCCGCATGCGTTGTGAAAAAACCTCCTCGACTTCCTTTTCGGAACCATCCTTTGTAGGCATTTTAATTTGGCGCGAGGCCATTCGATACTCCTTTGTAGGGGGAAATCCCTATGTAGGACTTCTAGGCAGCGACCACCAGAGGCCCTGCCACAATCAACCGGTCTGTTACGGATCAAGTCTGCGCAAACCTTATCCGGATGATGCCCCTGCAGGGCTATATCTGATTCTGACCTAAGGTGGACAGTGAGGCCCAATTCGCACGTTCAATGGAAGCAGGATAGTCTGCCTGCGCTCCCCATTTCGGATATGGGTCGAGTCCACGCTCCGAGCGTTGAGTCTTCCCATTCAGCTCCTCACTGAACCGGCCGCTATTTGAGTTAAATCAAATCTCTCGAATATGAGCTGTGGTTTCCTGACAGTCTTGGTTGCGAGACGTTCCTTCCGGGACTGGGATGTCCGAAGTTCCATTAATCTCGATCGTCGATGATGACGCGCTGGCCCGCGACGGCATAGGGGCGCTTGTTGAATCCTTGGGGTACAACGTAATCGCTTTCACATCGGCGGAGCATTTTCTCCAATCTGATGTGATCACGAAAATGGCATGCCTGATTACCGACTTGCAAATGCCCGGCCTAAACGGCCTTGAGCTGCAGGAAGCGCTGCGGTCGCAGGGACATCGCACGCCAATAATCCTGATTACCGCCTATCCCAATGAGAACCACCGCAATCGGGCGCTCGATGGCGGAGCGGTCGGCTTTCTGAGCAAGCCGTTTGACGAAGCGTCGCTCGTTGAATGCTTGACTGCCGCAATCAAGTCGCGAGCTGTGGACGGAGACATCGACCTGATGGCGATGGCGACATGGAGCCCTCGCAACCGGTTTTGATGCCGGGGGAACG
>Ga0187817_10000239_pt1 | contig 21936 bp, 23 predicted proteins | sample NC_wetland_sal_i_17_FD_132431 | JGI IMG/M metagenome (GOLD analysis project Ga0187817, IMG submission 132431) | Wetland sediment microbial communities from Neuse River Estuary, North Carolina, USA - SO4_2 | ecosystem: Environmental > Aquatic > Freshwater > Wetlands > Sediment | place: USA... | reverse complement strand
GCCCATTTGGAGCAGCGCTCCCGGAGAAATCTTGACTCGCGCCTTCACCGTGCAAGCTCCCAGCTTGCCGGGAGGGAGCGTAGCTAACCAGGGATTGCACCGGTATAGTCCTCCACGCACTTTTCCCCTGTCGTCGTTCAAGACGATTTCTCTGCCATCCCCTCGACAGGACAGTTGGGTCCAGGTCATTTCCGCACTGGCAGACTCATAACCGCGAAACCCGAGTATCAGCGATCGCAATCCCCCCAGAGCAGCACCGAACCGAACCCCTCCGGCGCAGCAACGGAGTTGACATAACCGGCCTTGTAGCTGGGTTCCCCGGAACCCGCGGGTCGTTCACGACCACAAACGGAAATGGGCTCGAGGCGCGACCGGTTGGAGCGACCACCGTGACGGCCGAGGTCGGGGTGCGGTGCGGCACAATCGCTATCAGCGTCTCCGCTGAAATCAATTTGAAGTCAGCACTGTTTCTCCCGAAAAGCACGGCGGTGACTTCTTGCAGGTTCTTGCCGGTGATTTGCAGGCGTGTCCCTTCGGGACCGCTGGTGGACGAGATGCGGACGATCTCGGGCGGGGCGGCGGATTCTGCAAAACCAGCGCCCAGCGCGATCTGGACGAGGAACAATCCGGCAGCAAACTTCACGCAACATTATCTGCCCCGATCACCACGGGACTAACACAAAACATTGGGGATATCTGGTCCGATTCCCCCAATGAGAATTCCTCAGGTCACCCGTTGCCAGACCTTCAGCTCGACCGTATAGTAGAGGGTTTCCTAGGGGAGGCACTCATGAATACTGCTGAATTCTTCCAACAGCTGGATGCCCGAATCGCCAAATACGACCTGCTCTGTCACCCGTTTTATCAGGCCTGGAGTGAGGGCAAGCTGACTCGCGAGGACCTGCGAGAGTATGCCAAGGACTACTACCACCACGTAGAAGCATTCCCCACTTATTTGGCCGAGCTGGGGATCCGTCTGGACGAAGGCGAACTGCGCCGGGCAATTCTGGCTAACATGGCGGACGAGAAGGGCCTGGAAGACGCGTTCGGGGAGCCGGCCCGGGCGCACTCCGAGTTGTGGCTTGATTTTGCCGAGGGTATGGGCGCTCGGCGCGATATGATCAGCCACTGCCCATTGCCCGAGATCAAAGCACTGATGGCCTTTTTCCATCGCATTGCCAGCGAAGGAGCGCCGGAAGAGGCCCTGGCCGCGTTCTACTCTTATGAATCCCAAGTGCCGCGCGTCGCGAAAGAAAAGGCACGCGGGCTGCAGCAGAGGTACGGCGCTGACGCGAAAACCTGTGGCTACTTCACCCTCCACACGACCGCCGATGTCTACCATTCTCAAGTCTGGCGGCAGCAGCTGGCCAAACGGCTGGAAGCGCATCCAGACACCGCTGAGAAGGCTTTAAGCGCAGGTGAGAGCGCCGCCAAAGCCCTGTGGCAAGCGCTGGATGGGATCGAGGCACGCCGCACCATGAAAGTGGCCGCGTAGCACGACCCCAAGGTACATGGGGAGCCAATGATTCGATAGAATCATTGGCTCTTTCATTTGGTGACTTACATGGGAAAGCAATGCTCATCGGCGCAGCTGGAACCGCCGAGGAAACTTTAGAGTTCAAGCACGCTCTGACCGCGTTCCGTGCCTCCGGTCTATTCGACTCCCGACATGATTCGATTGATGGAGACGACGGCATTCAAAGCTCTGCAGCCGTACTGCGAGGGCGACGAAATCACGGTGGGAACCGCCATCAACATAGAGCACCGGGCCGCCAGCGGCATGGGTGCAAAGATTCGGGCGGAGGCGATGCTGGAATCCTTCGATGGCCGCTTCTACACCGGCCGCGTAACGGCGTGTGATGACACCCAGGAAATCGGCCGGGGAACGGTCAGCCGGGCGGTGGTGAGGATGGGGAAGTTTCTGGAGAGGGATGAAGGGTCGAAAATGAGCGGGCATTTGCACCGCGGCAAGACTCCGCCGAGCTGCGCTCGGCCCGGACGGGTCAAAGACCCGTCCCCACCTGAGCAGTGGTGACTCTGATGATCGACATCGAAGGACAAAAAGCAAAGGCCAACGTGTTTCGCGGCCTGCACCGGGGCGGCAAAATCCTACTGCTGCCCAACGTCTGGGACGTCGCCAGTGCCCGCATCATCGAAGACGCGGGATTCCACGCCATTGCCACCACCAGCGCCGGAATTGCCTTCTCTCTTGGCTATCCCGACGGCCAGAAGATCCCGCGAGTGGAAATGCTGGCGCGGATTGCACGAGTTGCTCGCGCAGTAAAGGTCCCCGTTACCGCCGACGTGGAAGCCGGGTACGGCGACCGCCCGGAAGATGCCGCTAGAACTACACGCGAAGTTATCGAGGCCGGTGCGGTCGGAATGAACCTCGAAGATGGCACGGACGATCCGCAGCGTCCGCTGGTCGATTTGGCTCTGCAGTTGGAGAAGATTCGCGCCGTTCGCGAAGCTGCGATGAATTCGGGCGTACTGCTGGTGCTCAACGCTCGCACCGACGTTTATCTGGCGCAGGTGGGCACCCCGGAGCAGCGCTACTTTGAGGCCATGAAGCGGCTCCTCGCCTATCGTGATGCCGGGGCCGATTGCCTGTTCGTGCCCGGATTGCGCGATGCCGATACCATCTCGCAACTGGTGCGCGATGTGAAGTGTCCGGTGAACATCCTTGCCGGGCCAGGTTCGCCTTCCGCCCCGGAGCTCGAGAAGCTTGGCGTGGCTCGCGTCAGCCTGGGCTCGGGCCCCATGCGCGCTACGCTGAGACTTCTCCAGCGGATCGCAGAGGAACTCAAGAGCTCCGGTACCTATACGGCACTGGAGGGTGCGCCGGCACACGCGAACGTAAACAAGATGCTGGGGTGAACAGGAATGAGAATGATGGAGGACGGGCGTCCCCGCCCGTCTCTCGGCGCAATGTCATCCCTCGTCCGGGGTTCAAAGAACGCCCACGTTCTTCCACAACGCTCTTCTTCTACTTCCCACAGAGAACGACGGGCGGGACGCCCGTCCTCCATCGTTCTGATTGCAGATGTACTATGGACGCGTGCAATCCTTGCCACAGACTATCTTCGCCTTCATCGGAAAACACAGGCTTCTGAAAGCCGGCGATCGGGTGGGAGTTGCAGTCTCGGGCGGCGCGGATTCTGTGGCGCTGCTTCGTCTCTTGCTTGATTTGCGCAAGCAACTTGGAGTGGTTCTTTCAGTGGTTCACTTCAACCACAAGCTGCGCGGCGTTGAGTCGGAGGAGGACGAACGCTTTGTAGCCAAGTTGGCTCAGGAACACAATCTGGCCTTCCCGTGTGAATCCGGCGACGTGCGCGCGCATGCCGAGCGAGAGCGTCTTAGCCTGGAGACAGCAGCGCGTCACATGCGGTACGAATATTTCCGGCGACTGCTGATCGAAGGAACCCTTAACCGGATTGCCACTGCCCATACTTTGGATGATCAGGCCGAAACCGTACTTCTGCGCATTGCTCGTGGCGCGGGAAGCCGTGGACTGGCAGGGATTTATCCGCGGTTGTCAGTTGTCGGTTCTCAGTCCTCAGCCAATGCTTCGATTATTCGACCCTTGCTTGGGACCCGGCGAAAAGACCTCGAAGCCTACCTTCAGGAACTCAGGCAACCCTGGCGCGAGGACACCAGCAATCGTGACCTGCGACACACGCGCAACCGCGTGCGGCACGGAATCCTGCCTCGACTGGAACGCAATCTGAATCCCGCGGTACGCGAAGCTCTGGCAGAAACCGCTGAGATTGCACGCGCGGAGGAAGAATACTGGGAGCACGAGCTTGCGGACGTGTTGCCGACGGTTTGGAAGGCAGGCGTTCTGAAGCTTCGTGCTCTGGTGGCTCTGCCGCTCGCCCTCCAGCGGCGCATCATCCGGGCAGCAGCTGAGTCTCTTGGATTGCGTCTGGAGTTCCGGCATGTGGACGAGATTCTCCAACTAACATCGAACCACCCGGGAACTTCCAAGACAGCTGTGTTGCCGGAGGGATGGGCGGTTCTCCGGAAAGACGATGAATTGAAGATCGAGCCGGAAGGCCTTCCGTCCAAACCCTCTGATTACGAATTCCGCCTGCCGCTGCCGGGTACGGTTGAAGTTCCCCAATTAGGATCGCGTTTCGAAGCGGTATTGGTTTCACAAGCCACGGCTGAAGTTTATAATCGCGAGCACTTGCTAAATCCGGCCCTGCTCGGCCAGGAACTGCGAGTAAGGAATTGGCGTCCCGGAGATCGCTTTTGGCTGCCGCACACCAAGGCGCCGAAGAAGGTGAAAGAGTTACTGCAAACCCGGCACTTGGCAGGCCCGGAGAAGAAATTGTGGCCGGTGGTTGTGAACGGATCAGATGTAATCTGGGTTCGCGGTTTTCCGGTGCCGTCACACTTGCAGGCGGAGAATAGGGCGAGCCAGATGGTTATCATTCGAGAAGTACCGATGATGAGGTGACATGAACACAGTCGCGAAATCCGAACAGTTGCGGGTTGTCATCCCCGCTGAACAGATCCAGAAAAGAATCCGGGAGATGGCTCGCCAGATCTCCGACGACTACAGGGGTAAGACCATCCATGCCCTCGCCCTCCTGGAAAATGGCTTTATCTTTATGGCCGATCTGGTCCGCGCCTTGGAGGTTCCGGTCATCTGCCAGTTCATCAAGCCGAACTATCGGCGGGAACTCGAGGGCAAGCCGGAGGGTTTCCTGGAAATCTTTTTTAGCCATGATGCGAATATTCAGGGCCACCACCTGCTCCTCATCGAGGGGCTGATCCATTCCGGGGTGACTACGGAATTCCTGATGAGCGATCTCCGCTCCCGGGGAGCGGCATCGGTGAAAGTCGCGACTCTGCTGGACCGTCAGGCGGCCCGCCGCGTTCAACTCCAGCCAGACTACTTCGGCTTTCTGGTGGACGAAGCTTTCCTGGTCGGTTACGGGCTGGGTGCGCCGGAGCAGACGCATCGCAATCTACCGTTTGTCGCTGCTGCAAGCTGAAACGCGCCAGTGACTTAAGTCATGGCAACAACGTCATCTTTTTTCCCACAAGAAGCGTTAGAATGTCAGGGCTGGCTATTTCCATCAATCCAAACTCGGCGGCTGGCATCTAATGTTTAGGTGGAGTCCCAGTGGTTGGGTAAGGCGCAAGTTCTCAGGAGTTTCTAGGTGAATTCGACAGTTAAGACAGTAGTTTTCTGGTTGGTGATTGTGCTGTCGGCATTCCTGCTGTGGCAGGTTGTCAAGGCCGGCGGGGCCGGGCAAAAGGAAAGGGAGATCAACTTCTCCCAGTTCATGTCGGATGTGGACCAGGGCAACGTCAAAGAGGTCACCATTATCGGCATGGAGGTTCGCGGCAAGTTCCAGAACGACGGCTCACAATTCCACACCACGGTGCCGGCGAATTATCCGGACATGATCAAGACGCTCCGCGAGAAGGGCGTCAACATCACCATCAAGGACATCAGCAATGGCAGCTGGCCAAGCTGGCTCCTGAACCTGGCGCCGCTCATCCTGCTGGCCGCCCTGTGGTTCTTCATGATCCGTCAGATGCAGACTGGCGGCAACAAAGCCCTTTCCTTTGGCAAGAGCCGCGCCCGCCTGCTCTCCATGCAGCAGAAGAAGGTCACGTTCAAGGACGTGGCTGGGGTCGATGAAGCCAAGGAAGAGCTGCGCGAGATTATCGAGTTCCTGCGCGAAGCCCAGAAGTTCCAGAAGCTCGGCGGACGAATTCCGAAGGGCGTGCTGCTGGTCGGGCCTCCAGGAACCGGCAAAACCTTGCTGGCGAGAGCGGTTGCGGGCGAAGCCAATGTACCTTTCTTCTCGATTTCCGGCTCGGATTTCGTAGAGATGTTTGTCGGCGTTGGCGCAAGCCGCGTCCGCGATCTGTTTGAGCAAGGCAAGAAAAACGCCCCATGCATCATCTTCATCGATGAAATCGATGCCGTGGGGCGTCACCGTGGCGCCGGCCTGGGCGGTGGCCACGACGAGCGCGAGCAGACCTTGAATCAGTTGCTGGTCGAGATGGATGGCTTCGAATCCAACGATGGCGTCATTCTGATGGCGGCGACCAACCGGCCCGATGTCCTCGATCCAGCTTTACTGCGACCCGGACGCTTCGATCGCCGAGTGGTCGTGAACCGGCCGGATGTACGCGGACGCGAAGAAATTCTCCGGGTCCACACCCGCAAGATTCCTTTAGCTGAAGATGTTGATCTCCAGGTCCTGGCTCGTGGCACACCGGGCTTCTCCGGCGCCGACCTGGCCAACATGGTCAATGAAGCAGCGCTGGCAGCGGCGCGACAAAATCGCAAGGCCGTGCTGATGTACGACTTTGAGCTGGCCAAAGATAAAGTCCTGATGGGCGTGGAGCGCAAGTCCCTGCTCCTCTCCGAGGAAGAAAAGAAAGTGACGGCATATCACGAAGCCGGACACGCGCTGGTTGCCGCCAAGCTGCCGAATTCCGACCCGTTGCACAAGGTCACCATTATCCCGCGCGGAATGGCGCTGGGCGTGACCATGCAGCTGCCCATCGACGACAAGCACAATTACACGAAAGAGTATCTCGAGACCGAGATCGCCATCATGATGGGCGGCCGGATCGCGGAAGAGATGTTCCTCAACCAGATGAGCACCGGCGCCGGGAACGATATCGAGCGAGCCACGGAGCTGGCCCGCAAGATGGTCTGCGAGTTCGGCATGAGCGAACTGGGGCCTCTGACCTTCGGTAAGAAAGAAGAGCAGATCTTCCTGGGGCGCGAGATTGCCCAGCATCGTGACTACAGCGAAGCCACCGCCATCAAGATCGACGACGAAGTGAAGCGGATGATCCAGAAGGGCTATGACACCGCCAAGAGTGTTCTGGGCGGGAATCACGACACTCTGGTTCGGATTGCTTTGGCACTTCTCGAACGTGAAGTGCTCGATGCCAACGAAATCAAGCTGATTATCGAAGGCAAGGAATTGCCCAAGATCACTCCTCCGCCGAAGCCTGAGGATGGAGTGCAGCAGGTGCTGAAACCGGAGCCACGTTCGGGCATCGCCAAGGGCGGCGAGAGTCCGGCAAGAGCATAGTTCGTAGTATTCCAGTTGTTGGAAAAAGGGCGGCCTAAGGGCCGCCCTTTAGTCTTTTCCTGAGAAACTTAGACCTGAATCTGCTGCGCTGCCTCGTACCCGCGATAGATCGCATACAGCGCGTAGGCGTGGAAGCCCAGGCTGAGATACTCCTCCCCCCCTAGCATCCAGATGCCGTTATAGTCTTTCACTCCCAGCAGCAGCAGACCGTCCGCAGCATAAAGCCCCATGCCGACCAGAAAGGCCCACTTCTGCGCCTTGGTGCCGAAGTATCCGAAGAGGGCAAAGACTCCGGCCACGAAACCGTTGATTACGATATCGAGCATGTTGCCCGCACTGCCCACTCGCTTGGCCACAGCATCGACAAGCGAAGTGATGCCCAGCCCGATCACAAAGTGGAAATTGCCCCCGATGATCACCACGAGGGAATTGATCATCGAGAGAGCTGCGATCCAGTAGAACCAGCGAGCCCCAGCACGCGCACGAGCTGCGGCAATCATCTTTGAAACCGCGATTCGCTCGTTCACCTGTGTAGCCCGCTCGTTGGACTGCGCCAGAGCTGTACCTACGCCTGCGGCCATAAGCCTCCTTAAGATTCCAAGCGAGGGAGCCCCGCTGTTGCCACGGGGTTAGATCGGAACTGGCACAGAGTACGACGGCAGGAACCCCGAGCCTAGATACCCGCGGGCCATGACCGGCAGCGCTACCCTTCGGATCGCCGGTAACCTGGGGTAATCACCCGTTCACAATGGCCATCATGTGCTCCGGATAGCGGAGCCCCGACGCGGCTCCGTAGGGGAAGACTTCGTCGATCCGCCGCATATCTTCTGTAGTGAGTTGAACATCCAGCGCACTCACGTTTTCTTCCAGATACTTGCGGCGTTTGGTGCCTGGGATGGGAACGATGTCACTGCCTTGAGCCAGAACCCACGCCAATGCCAACTGCGAAGCCTGGCAGCCTTTCGCTTTCGCGATCTCCTCGACCCGGCCCACCAGATCCATGTTCCTCTGGAAATTCTCCCCCTGGAAACGGGGTGAAAAACGTCGATAATCGTCCGCTGGCAGGTCCTCAAAACGCTTGAACTGGCCGGTCAAAAATCCGCGCCCGAGCGGACTATAGGCAACAAATCCGATTCCCAGTTCACGGCAGGTTTTCAGGATTTCATCTTCCGGATCGCGAGTCCACATCGAGTATTCCGTCTGCAAAGCCGAAATTGGATGAACTTTCATTGCCCGGCGAATGGTCTTCGGGCTCGCCTCCGACAATCCCATATGGCGAATTTTCCCTGCTCTCACCAGTTCCGCCATCGTGCCGACCGTCTCTTCGATGGGCGTGTTCGGGTCGACGCGGTGTTGGTAATAAAGGTCGATGTAGTCCACTCCCAGCCGGCGCAAGCTATTCTCGCACGATTTTCGGACGTAATCCGGTTTCCCATTCACACTGCGGACATGGGGGTTCGCCGGATCGCGCACGATGCCGAACTTGGTGGCGAGCACAACCTTGTCGCGTTTGCCTTTGATAGCCCGCCCGACCAGCTCTTCGTTTTTGTGGGGACCATACGCATCCGCCGTATCAAGAAAACTGACTCCGAGTTCCAGAGCCCGGTGAATGGTCGCGATGGATTCCTCATCGTCGCGCCCACTGTAAAACTCCGACATGCCCATGCAGCCCAGGCCCAGAGCGGAAACCTTAAGGCCGCTGCGTCCGAGTTGACGACTTTGCATGATGGCTCCTTACCAGAAAAATTGAAACGAAAACAATTCTGCATTGATCAGACTTACTGGCTCTGATCGCTTCTATTCATAGATGCGAGCGCAGCGTCTTTTGGATCAAGCTAACTCATGAGTCAAGTCTCCAACTGGTTCGATCGGAAGTTTGAATTCTCGTTTCCCGTGGAGCTGTATCCCGATCTCTGCGTCCGGCTCCGCGGCACTCCGGCCCGGCTGGAAGAAATCGTCCGAGGCTGCCCGCGTGAGCTTCTGGTGCGCAGGCCACAGGACAAGTGGTCTGCGCAGGAGCATGCCGGACATTTGCTGGACTTGGAGTCCTTGTGGATGGCGCGAGCGGACGACTACCTAACCGGACTCTCCGAGCTTACCGTGGCCGACCTCCGCAATCGCAAGACTGACGAAGCCAACCATAACGCGCGTGATATCGGGGGGATTCTCGCGGATTTCCGCGTTGCGCGCATGAAGCTGGTGGGTTGCGTGGCAGAATTTGAACCGGCGCTATTTGCCCGGACCATGCTGCACCCCCGGCTGAAGAAACCCATGCGGCTGGTGGATCATCTGTATTTCGTTGCAGAACACGACGACCACCATTTGGCTGTAATCTGGCAGCTGATCAACGCGAAAGGTTGATGTAGGCGCGGGCGTCCCCGCCCGTGCATTCTCGAAGTCGGATCATACTGCCACGGTAATCAGAGGCTTTTGGTCGGCCAATACCTCACCCACCTCAACTGCCGGAACTCCAGCGGCATTGAGAGCGAGAGAGAGTTCAACCGCAGCCTCCGGTGCTACCGAGATCAGCAAACCCCCGGCGGTTTGAGGATCGAAAAGAGCCGTTTTCACTTCATCGCTGATGCCGCTTTCATAGCCGACCACGCATTCCGCAAACTCGCGATTCGCCTTCAGTCCCCCAGGAATGTGGCCGGCGTGCACGCAATCCAGCGCGCCTTCGAGCAAAGGGATCCGCGACGCGTGGAACCGCAGAGAAACGTTCGAGGCCAGGGCCAGCTCTCTCGCATGACCAATCAGGCCGAAACCGGTGACGTCGGTCATGGCGTGCACAGACCAAGTAGCCCCGGACGCCTTCGTCCGGAGGACCGAGCGAAGCTCGGCAGGAACTGCTCCCCCACCAGCAACTGTCGAGCTTCGCTCGACTGGGCGGACGAGGGCGTCCGCCCCTACGTGGCCTGTAACTACTTCTGCTGCTTGCTTGTTGAGTGTCGTCATCGATGCAACTGCTGCATCAATCCATTCTTGCTTGGCTACGCCTTTCTTTATGGCAGTCGAGATGACTCCGGTCCCGAGCGCCTTGGTGAACAGCAAACGATCGCCCGGCTTCGCCCCTGCATTCGTGAGCACTCTGCCGGGATCGATCAACCCGGTCACTGAGTAGCCGAACTTGGTCTCTTCATCGCGAATGCTGTGCCCGCCGATCACCGTGCATCCCGCCTCGATCATCTTCGAGAGCCCGCCCGCCAGAATCCGTTCCAGAATCGCCAGATCCGCCTTATCCGGGAAGCAAACCAGAGCGAGTGAAGTCAGCGGCCGCCCGCCCATGGCGTAGACGTCACTGAGCGCGTTGGTTGCCGCGATCTGTCCAAACGTGTACGGATCATCCACGATGGGAGTGAAGAAATCGACGGTTTGTACCAGGGCGGTGGTGGGCCCGAGTTTGTACACTCCGGCGTCGTCGGCGTGATCGAAGCCGACCAGAACATTCGGATCATGTTGCCGGGCTAATTTCCCAAGCACCGCGTCCAGCGCCGCCGGACTCAGCTTGGAAGCTCAACCTGCGGCTTTGACCGACTCCGTCAGCCGGAACGGCTTTGTTTCGGGCATGGCACCATTCTATCCGGCCGCAGATTTTCGCGGATCGACGCTGATCGCCTTTTGCTCTTATCTGCGGTGATCCAGCGAAATCTGTGGCGCTTACCTCACCGTCACGTCCGTGACGCGCAGCTCCGGGTATGCCTGGTTCCAGTCTGCGCTGATGTGCTCGAAGGTTAGGCGGAAGGGCTTGCCCTGCCGAGGAGCGAGTGGCGAGGTCATGAGATCGACCGCATCGGGATAGGGGCCGGTGGTCTGCAGCACATGCAGGGGCGCGTCTTCGGCCTGGGCGACCTGGTCCATAGAGTTTTTGAAATTCACGTGAATCACGGCGCGAATGACAGTCTGGTCGCCGGTGTTCGTCACCGTGCCGTCAATGTAAGTGACTTTGGCGCCAACGAAGTTCTCCGCCACACTCATTTTCAGGTCGGAGAGCTTCAGGTTTGCAGCGTAAGGCGGTGGTTCCGCCGGCCCTTTCGGCGCACTCCGCGAAAGCAGGACGATGACGGCCACCACCACGACCACCAGCGCGACCCCGATCAGGACGGGCCGCATGTTGGATTCGCGCGGCTGCTCAGTCTTCGGAGATGGCTCGATCAGGCCGTCCATGAGGTGATTCTAGATGGTTGAATTTTGATTGTCGATTTTCAGCGTTGATCTGCGCAGTTTGCGGCTAAACCTACTCGCCGCCCACAGTAAGGCCCTCGATCCGTATCGTCGGGCAAGCCATGGCACCGCGGAATTCCAGATCGTTGCCGATTTCGGAGATGTTGAAGAAAATTTCTTTCAGATTACCGGCTACCGTGATCTCTTCGACGGGATAGGCTAGTTCGCCGCCGGAGATCCAAAGTCCAGAAGCGCCCCGAGAATAGTCCCCGGTGACCAGGTTCGCGCCGTGACCCAGAAACTCGGTGACGTAGAGCCCGTCTTTAATTTCAGAGATGATTTGTTGTGGAGTCTTGGCTCCTGGCTGAAGGAAATAGTTTCCCGGCCCGATCCCCGGCGTCCCTGCCAATCCACGGGAAGCATTGGCTGTGGTCTGGAGGCCAAGCTTTTTCGCGGTGTACGTATTTAGCAGGTAGGACTTGAGCACCCCGTTTTCAATCACGACGGTGCGGCGGGAAGGAATGCCTTCGCCATCGAAGGGACTGGTGCCAAAGCCGCCCACGATTGTGCCGTCATCGATCACGGTTACGCGATCTCCCGCGATCTTTTCGCCGAGCTTACCAGCAAGGAACGAGGCGCCGCGGTAGACCGAGTCCCCGTTCACTCCCTCGAAGATATGGTCAAGCATCGAGACCGCGACTAAGGGGTCAAGAACCACAGGAACATGAGCCGTTTTCACCTTCCGCGCACCGAGACGGCGCAAAGTGCGCTGGGCGGCCACTTTCCCTACATGCTCAGGAGACTCCAGGCGACCCAGGCTTCGCGCGACTGAGAACCAGTAGTCGCGCTGCATGGCGCCAGTTTCGGATTGCGCGATAGGCACCGCCGCGATCGAGCAGTACGACCGCTGATATTCGCCAACGAACCCGTGCGAGTTGGCCAGAACCTTGTGCCCGGTAGCTGCGTCGAACGATCCACCGTCCGAGTTCTTGATGCGCGGATCGAAATCCAGCGCAGCTTTCTCAGCACGGCGCGCATAACTGATCCGCTCTTCACCTGGCAGAGAATAGACATCGGCGGAATACAGATCGAGATCGCCCGCCAGGGAGCCAAGCTGCGACGGCTCCGGAATGCCGGAGAACGGATCTTCAGAAGTGATCTTGGCCAGTTGCAACGCGGAATTGACCATGCGATCCAGCCCCTCGCGGGAAAAATCGCTGGAATAGGTATTGGCGGCACGTTTGCCGTTAAATACCCGTACGCCGATGGCTTTTGATCCGGACTCTTTCAGGGTCTCGACTTGTCCGAGGCGAACCAGGGTGGAGAATTCATCGCCCTCACGGATGACGCACTCGGCCGCCGTGGCTCCGCCAGCCATGGCTTGGCGGACGATGTCCTGGGCAAGGTTCTTGAGATCAGTTTCGCGTTTCTTGTTTCCAGTTTCCAGTTGAGTAGAAGACATAATTTTGGATTGCCGACCCAAAAGCAGATTCCTCGACACGTTCTCGCTCTGCAAGCGGAGCTAGGAACGGCTTGGAATGACAAAGTTAAGAGAAATTCGTGTTGATCCGTGCAAATCCGTGGCCAGGCTCTTACTGCATGAAGCCGCCGACATCTTTTTTGCCGGTTCCGCCGACGGTTAACCGGTCCACTTTGATCGTTGGGATACCAACGCCGACGGGAACAGCCTGGCCGTCTTTGCCGCAGGTGCCGATGCCTTCGTCCAGTTTCAGGTCGTTCCCGACCATGGACACGCGGGTCAGCACATCCGGCCCGTTGCCGATTAAAGTCGCGCCCTTGATCGGCGCGGTGACCTTGCCATCTTCAATCAAATAAGCTTCTGACGCGGAGAACACGAACTTGCCATTCGTGATATCAACCTGCCCGCCGCCAAAATTCACTGCGTACACGCCGCGCTTCACGGAGCGAATAATGTCCTCGGGATCGTCCTGGCCCGCCAGCATGTATGTATTGGTCATGCGCGGCATGGGGATGTGCTCGTAGCTTTCGCGGCGTCCGTTGCCCGTATTTGCGACTCCCATGAGTTTGGCCGAAAGCTTGTCGCTCAAATACCCTTTCAGGATCCCGTTCTCGATGAGCACCGTGTTTTGAGTGTTGTTGCCTTCGTCATCCACGTTCAGCGAACCCCGTCGCCAAGGCATGGTGCCGTTGTCCACCACGGTGCACTTTTCACTTGCCACGCGTCTGCCGACTAGCCCGGCGAACGCTGAGGTTTTTTTGCGGTTGAAGTCAGCCTCGAGACCATGGCCTACCGCTTCATGCAGCAGCACACCCGGCCAACCGGGGCCCAGTACGACTTCCATCTCGCCTGCCGGGGCTTCGCGCGCATCCAACTGGAGAATTGCCTGGCGTGAGGCTTCTTTGGCGAAATACTCGGGCGTTTTTTCACCGAAGAAGAAGTCGAGAGCTACACGCCCGCCTCCGCCCGCACCACCGCGGGCAGAATTCCCGTCGGTCTTCGCGATGCAGGAGACATTCAAACGCGCCAACGGCTGCGAGTCCTCGGCGAAGGCACCGTCCGAGCCAACCACCAGAATGTTTCGGAGTTCGTCGGCATAGCTGGCACGGACTTCTTTAATCCGGGGATCGAAAGCTCGGGCCGCCTGATCCGCCCGCATCACCAGTTCGACCTTCGCCGTGATTTCCGCATCCACGGACGGCAAGGTAACGGGGTACAGGCTGCGTGCCGGCTTGTCCTGAAATCCGACGGTCGGAGTCTTCGCCGGACCACTGGCAATCAAGGCTGCGGTGCGGGCTGCGTGCAGGATACGCTCCGGTGAAAGATCGTCGGTGTAGGCGTAGCCGGTGCGCTCGCCGGCAATCACTCGCACGCCACATCCCGCTGAGATGCCCTGCGAAGCCGACTTCACCATCGATTCGTCCACCATCAACGCGGTGGAAGAGAGGTACTCAAAGTACAGATCGGCATACTCGCCGCCCGCCGAAAGAGCCGCCGCCAGGTAGTGTTCCAGATCTCGCTCGGCAACGCCGTAATGCTCGAAGAAGAATCGATTCTTGTCCACGATGATTGGATGCCTCTGATTTGGGAAAGACTCCGAGGGTAAGCCTCTATTATCCCACAGGTTGAAGCCGGGGCATTGACGCAGGCCTCGTGCGGACGGTGTCCTCTTTAACCACAAAGGGCACAAAGGTCCACGAAGAAACCCTTTGAAATTAGCCCTTCGTGTTACTTAGTGTCCTTATGTGGTTGAATGAAGTTTAGACGCCGCCCAAGTCAGTCTGGGGCGAACTCGCCCCCAACCGTGGTCAACCATCACAGACGGACCTCTACCGAATTGCCACAATTTCGCCGTGACTCTGGCGCGTGGCGAGTTTCAGCGCTTCGGATATTTTCCCGGACGAGAGCTCAGCCCGGACAAGCCGCTCCTGTTCCTGGTCGCTGCCCGCGCTGCACTCCATCCCGCGACGGATACCTTGTTGCATTACATCTCGCCGGAAATTGAATGGGTGTTCGTAGGGATTGACGAGAGATGGAGATCAGGAGTGAGGGCCGTGTTTAGAAGGCACCCGGAAAAGAGCCTCGCCATAAACGGATGCAGTATGACAGCCTGAGACTTGTCATGCTGAGCGGAGTTGTGGTTCGTCGCTCGCGACCGACGTCTGATCTAACCGATAACTTCGATGTCTTCCCCGCCGAAGCGAATCGCGCTACGAATATTCTCGATGGTAGTATCTCGTTTTGCCTCGTCGATTTGCTCCTCCTCATGCGGCGGGTGCCAGTTACGGATCGATTTTTTCCAGAGGGCGATTCCCGCCGGCGAAGCACTGGCCAAGACTTCGGAGTCAACTAACATCGTCCGTGCGCCTTCCTTGTACAGAATGCCTGTCCTTCCAAGCACTTCAACAGAGAAGCCCTCGCTCGACTCGAATAGATTTGGGCCCATCTTGCGAAACCTTAGTGCCTCGCTCAGAATGATAAGCTGCTACTTCCCCGGCCACTCCCCCAGCAGCCGCCGCACATCCACGATCTGCGCCAGGTGATATGCGTTGTGATCGGCCAGCAGCAAGGCTTCGCGCAGAATTGTCTGGCCGTCACCCCAGGGAATCTTGGCAAACAGATCCGTCTTGGGATTCTTCACCAGATCTTGCATCGCCTTCAAATCCGTGCGGAACTGCTTGATGCTCGCATTCCACCGTGACGCGCTGGGGGCGTCGTTGGACGGCCAATATCCCCCCGGCCAATCTGGGGATTTATGTTTACGACTTCTACTGAACTCCAGGATGTCCCATTGAGCGATGCGCATGTGTTCGACCAGCCTCCACGCTGAGTGCGGCAGGGTGTCCGCCTTCGTTCCACGTAAGCCAGCCGGGAAATCTGCGATCACGTCGTCGAACTTGGCGTGCGCGTTGCCGCCTTGCAACAGGTCGATCAAGTGTTGACGCAGACTCTTGTCAGTGTTCATCTCGTCCTCCAGGGAATCTCTTGCTCTGCGCGGGCGAGGTTCTTAGCCTGCCCTGAGCAGCTGAGCCCGGCGAAGCTGTCGAACCGGCCCGCGCCTACACTCTAGTTGTCATTCTGTGCGCAGCGAAGAATCTATGGATTCTCCCGCGGCCGCTTCCGGCTTCTCCCGCGATACACCCGCGCGATCCCTCTTACGATCCGCGGCATCGGCAGCACACCCTTCTCGTCGGCGAAGAAAACTTCGCCAACGCGGCTGCTGCGATAGTACCAGCGCTTCAGAAACGCTAAATGCTCCATGGTTTGCAATGCGGTCGTCGAATGGCCAGGCGCGAGCGCAGCCAGCGCTTCTTGTACCCGCGATTCCATCGACTGCGACTTGGTGTGCTCCATCGCCTGGATCGAAAACACGACGGGGCCCGAAATGCATCCAGCATCAATGCGAAAGAAATTCACCGACTCGGGGCCGACACTTGGCTGAACCACGACACCCGCAAGCTGGTCGATCCGGTGCACGATTTCGGGTAACTGATTCGCCACAGGCTTGAGCTTCTCCAGCCGCACGTGGAGAGCAGCGGCCTTCTCGAACTCCAGGTTCGCCGACGCCGTATCGCGTTGCGTGGAAATTTCCCGGACCAAAGAATGCCCGCCACTGTCGAGATATGCCTGCACCCGCGCAACCTCGTCCCGGTAGTCGTCGTCGGTGCAGCCTTTGAAGCACGGCGCCAGGCACATTTTCATCTCCGAGTAAATGCATCCGGGAAACTTCGGATCGGGGTTCAGGTCCTCCACACAACGGCGCATCAGGAAAAAATCCAGCGAATCATTCGCGTACTTCTCGGCCGCCGACCGCGAGGGAAACGGCCCGTAGTAAAGCGACCGACCGCCTAGCCGGCCCAGACGCGTAGTCACGGAGGCGCGCGGATATTCGTTCTCCATGTGCAGCTTGATGAGCGGAGCAAAGCGAAAGTGCAGACGGTCACCATAAGTCTTCGGAAACGCGGAACGCAGGAGCTTGTACAGCAGGAATCCCGACTCAAAATCAGAACCCGAGGGCGAATACTCGATTTGCCGCACTCGATCGCGCAGGTTCAGCTTCTTGCTATGCTCGGTCGGCCGCCCGAGCAGCCGTTGCAGCCGCCGGCGCAGGTTGGCGGTCTTGCTGACGTAAGGCTCCGATTTTGGGTCATCCCCGCGCAGAAGAAAAACGGCAGGCGCGGCTGGGACCGAAGCAAAGAGTTCGGCATCGTGGTCGGGGGAGAACTCAATGCGGTGGGTCAGCACACAGCTATTCTAGGCTGGAACTACGGCTGCCTTAACGAGCTATTGGAGCGGAACCTCTGGCGATAATCTTTGCCCTGCACTTGGATTAACCTGCACATCTCGAACAGGCGTGATCGCATCCGCTCCCCGATCCGGTCACCTAGCGTCTCCTCACGAGTGGCACGTCGCGCTCCATCAACTCCCTCGGCTGCCGCGCTGGGGCCGTCAAGGAAATTGCTGGTAATGATTGTGGTCCGGTTATCGTTATAGCGTGTGTTCAGGATCAGACTGACCGTGTCCCACACCCACTCGGAAGGTTTGACGGCGCCCAAGTCGTCCAGCAACAGAACTTCTGTCTCGAAGATCGGGCGCAGCACTTCTAATTCTGTAGCCTGGACTGATGGATTGTACGAGTTCTGAATCCGCTTCAGCAGCTCGCGATAATCACAAAATAAGCAGTGGACACCCTTTCCGATCAGTTGTTTGCTCGCTGCCACTGATAAGTGGGTCTTGCCTACACCACTAGGCCCAATCAACAGTAGCCCAGTGCGGTCGAGGGGATACTGGGAGGCCCATTTTTCGAGAGTGATCATTACTCCAGCCAAAGCCGGATTTCCGTTGGTCACGTAATTTGTGAAATCACAGTCGGTATATCGAGCAGGAATCTCGGACGCATCCAGCAAGTGCCGGGCTTGAGTCTGCAGAAAGCAACTACATCTGGTCACCCGGCGGTCACCACCAGAACTTACTTCCTTCCACCCAGTGCCACCGCAAAGCGGACAAGTGTCTGGTTGGTCAAGCATTTTGGCCGCTATATTTTTCCGCATAACACCCCCAGCAGGTTCCCCACTGTGTGAGACCAGACTCCGGATGGCGCGAACACTCTTCTCGTCCATTTTCTTTTTTCTTTAGTGTACCTTCAAAATCAAGATAAGAAGTCATTCCATCATCTGTGGATTTAGAGGATTTCCTTCTCTTCTTGTGGAATTTGAGCACTTGTTCATCGTAGATATCCAGGAGCGTGCAGTTGTAGATCCAGACAGCACCGTCAGTTGCCGAACCCTCACGCTCGAACATGCACAACACTGACTCGCGTTCTTTGTCGAAGAATTGTCGAGTGCGTGCATTCGCGAGGCGCCACAACTGCCCGTCGTCTGGCAAATACCCAGGCCGCTCTGAAACCCATGATGCAAACAAAAGGTTCAAATACCAGGCTTGCTGATAATCCTTCATGGCCCGATAGCGCACGTCACCGATAAACCGGTGAACGTAGAACGGAAACCACTCCAAGAGTTGATTTCGTCGGGAACCCACACTTGCGGAGGCCATGAGCTTTAGGTGCGAAGTGCAGAGTGCATCACCGGGAGTAACCTCCGCAAGAGAATACTGGTGTTCGGCTGTGTACATATTGTGGAGATGTCGGACTGGCTGTGGAGAGAGGAGGAAAACAGGAGAGCTCTCGTGATTCGATCAACTGCTACAAAGCTTTCCTTTTCCGTCCCGACGACTGGGAGGGGAGAGTTGAATCTTCATTCGCAGCCTCTCTAACCATCTGCAAGAAAGCACGAGCTTCCAGTCGCAGTGGACGGCGGCGGGGATGAATCACATCCAGGCTCCGCTCCAGAGGCTCCGCATCGACCAACTTCACAGCGGTAAGCCGATGCTGGCGAATCTCACGTCCGACCGCCAACTGCGGAAGGAAAGACAGACCCAGCCCGCGCTCTACCATACGCTTCGCAGTTTCGATCGAATCCACTTCCAGGGCAACATTCGGGACCAACCCCGCGCGACGAAACAGACTATGGGTCAGAGTCCAGTCACTGGATCCCCGGTCATAGAAGATCAGCGGCCAGCTTGCGACCTTCTCGAGATGCGCCTTACTGGTATGAGCTGGACCTCGCCGCGGATGGGCGACCAGAAGAAGCGGATCGTCCCGCAGACTGATTGTCTCCACCTCCGGATGCTGCAGGGAGCGGGCCAGTCCAATTTCCGCCTCTTCGTTCAGCACCATATCGAGCACTTCCTTGGAGTGTCCGGGACGAATGCTGATGATTACGTTGGGATGCGCCCGCTGGAATCGCTGCAGAATGTCAGGCAGAAAATAAACAGAAATCGACAGAGCCGCCGCAATCTGCAGAGGAACTCCGCTTGCCGGCTGAGCCTCGTGAACCGCCTGACGTGCCAGAGACGCCGTTCGCAGCAAGGCCTCCGCGTGAGGGCGAAAAGTCCTGCCGGCATCGGAGACCACCAGCCCTCCGCGAGACCGAGAAAAAAGTCTCACCCCCAGGGACTCCTCCAAAGCTCGGATTCTGGCGCTTACCGCCGGCTGGCTGGTGCGCAAGGCCTCCGCCGCGCGATGAAATCCGCCAAACGTCGCCACCGCCAAGAAAGTCTCAACCTGGGCGATCTCCATGGTCCCTTCCCGCGAGGCGCTAACAATGCCTTATTATCACCACTCCCCATGATGATAACAGATATCTATCAGCACGATAGAAAGGTTCCGTTTGACTGGGCCTCGGCCGTGCCCCAGAATCTGCCCAGTGATGTGGGGTTAGGAGCTAGCCAAGACTCAATCCCGGGCCGGGGCAACATTCTTGGGCTGTTCCCCATCAGAAGCGGCTTGGGCCCAACCGACACTTAAGGAGCGAAGAAGTATGCCGAACAATGGGAATGGGAAGGTTGCACAGACCTCGATGGATTGGAAGTCTAACCCGCGCTGGGCGGGAATCACCCGGCCTTACAGCGCACAGGATGTCGAGCGGCTGCGCGGATCGGTCCACGTGGAACACACGCTGGCCCGGATGGGAGCCGAGCGCCTGTGGAACCTCTTGCAGACCGAAACCTACGTTCCGGCATTGGGCGCAATGACCGGCAACCAGGCCGTCCAGCAGGTAAAGGCTGGCCTGCAGGCCATCTACGTTAGCGGTTGGCAGGTCGCCGCCGACGCCAATGACGCCGCCCAGATGTATCCCGACCAGAGCCTCTATCCCGCTGACAGCGTGCCCAACCTGTGCCGCCGCATCAACCAGGCCCTCATGCGGGCCGACCAGGTCCACCACGCCGAAGGTCAAAACGGAATCAATTGGTTTGCTCCTCTGATCGCCGACGCCGAAGCCGGTTTTGGTGGCACCCTGAACGCTTTTGAACTCATGAAGGCCATGATCGAGGCGGGCGCGGCCTGCGTTCACTTCGAGGACCAGCTTTCGTCAGCCAAGAAGTGCGGGCATCTGGGCGGCAAAGTTCTCGTACCCACGGTTGAAGCCGTCCAAAAGCTAGTTGCCGCACGGCTCGCCGCCGATGTCCTGGGTGCTCCCACCTTGCTTCTGGCGCGGACGGATGCCGACAGCGCGCACCTTTTGACCAACGACGTTGACCCCCGGGACCGCGAATTCCTGACAGGTGAGCGCACTCCGGAAGGCTTCTACTGCATTCGTGGCGGGATCAAGTCCGCCATCGCGCGGGCAATCGCCTACGCCCCCTACGTCGAGCTGATCTGGTGTGAAACCTCGCATCCGGATCTGGACGAGGCCCGGGAGTTCGCCGAAGCCGTGCACGAGAAATTCCCCGGCAAAATGCTCGCCTACAACTGCTCACCTTCGTTCAACTGGAAGAAGAAACTGGATGACGCGACCATAGCCAAGTTCCAGCGCGAACTGGCAGCCATGGGTTACAAGTTCCAGTTCATCACCCTGGCTGGATTCCACGCGCTGAACCTCAGCATGTTCGAGCTGGCGCGCGGATACAAGCTCAGCGGCATGACGGCTTATTCGAGGCTGCAGGAAAAAGAATTCAGCCGCGAAGCCGACCACGGATACGAAGCGGTGAACCACCAGCGCTTCGTCGGAACCGGATATTTCGATGCGGTCACCCAGGTGATCGCGGGCGGAACATCCTCGGTGACGGCGCTTGCCGGCTCAACCGAAGCCGAGCAGTTCGCCGAAATCAAGCCACAGGTCCGGCCGAAACATGGGCCGGATGCGGCATGCCAGCCGATCCTGGGTGAGTGTCCGTCCGCACCTGTCAACATCGAGCTGCCTTCCGAGGAGATGCTGCTGCCTTCGGGAGACTAACCGCCGACCTAATCAAAACACGATTTGCTCCAAACATAGCCACTCTCCATCTGACTAACCCCCTCTGGAGAGTGGCTTTTGTTACCCCGCGGACTTCTTATCCCCCGGTCACTTCTCGGCCGCACGGACCTAAACCCGCCGTCCGTCACGGATTTCCACAGTTGACTTTCGCCTCACTCAGGAGCTAAATAGGGCCGCCGGGTTTCTACACTCAGGGAGTGTTCCCTCCCCCGCGCTTTTTGAGAACAAAGGAACCTGCCAGGAGAGACGATGAACAAAGCCGATCTCATTGACCGCATCGCAGCCGGAAGCGGCATCAGTAAGGCGCAGGCCGCTACCGCAATCGACACGTCTGTGGATAGCATCACCGCCGCGTTGAAGAAAGGGGAGCGGGTGGCGCTGATTGGTTTTGGCACTTTCTCTGTCTCCCAGAGAAAGGCCCGCAACGGACGCAATCCTCAAACCGGGGCTACGATCAAAATCGCTGCTCGGAAAGTTGCGAAGTTTACACCCGGGGCCGAACTCAGGAAAGCCGTCAATCGCACGAAGTAGGGGCCAGATCTTACGTCGAATACGGCAGGGCTCGACCCTGCCGTTTTTCATTTTGCGCCACTTCCTCGATTCTCGGGCATGGGCGAATCCCCCCTAATCTGAAGTCCAGCAATAGTTTGCCCCGGCGCGCGGACATTGCCGAATCCTTGGTCCATCCTTTAGAATCAAATGATTCGCAATAGAGGCAGGAAATCATGAAGGCAGCTATCCATCCCGGTTACAGCGAAGTGCGCGTCATGTGCGCGTGCGGCAACAGCTTTACCACCCGTTCGACCCACAAGGGCGACATCCACGTAGAAATCTGCTCCAATTGCCACCCATTCTTTACCGGCAAGCAGAAACTGCTGGACACCGCCGGCCGGGTCGAGCGCTT
>Ga0187817_10000237_pt1 | contig 21958 bp, 21 predicted proteins | sample NC_wetland_sal_i_17_FD_132431 | JGI IMG/M metagenome (GOLD analysis project Ga0187817, IMG submission 132431) | Wetland sediment microbial communities from Neuse River Estuary, North Carolina, USA - SO4_2 | ecosystem: Environmental > Aquatic > Freshwater > Wetlands > Sediment | place: USA... | reverse complement strand
CTCAGGCTGTTTTCTCCGATGGTCCGGGATGGGAGAATTCCTTGATGCCGCGCACGATTTCGGCGACCCGGCCGGCCCCGTCAAGCGAATCCTCAATGGACTTCGGGATCTCGGCGCGCAGGTAGCTCACGCGGGTGGCCTTGGCAAGCGCCTCGACGTCTGCGAGAAAAGGGGTTGAGGCGGATTCGCTCCGCAAGGACGCGAGCAACCGGTCGTAGCCTTCGAACAACTTTTCCAGCCGCACGAAGGAATCACGAAGAAACCGAACGTTATCGCCGACGTATTGGATGGGTGTGTTGATCTCGTGCGCGATGCCGGCGGCCAGTTGGCCGATGGATTCCAGTTTCTGCGCCTGGGAGAGCTGACGCTCCAGCAGCTTGCGTTCGGTGATATCGGTAGAAATCGAGCAAGCGCCGATAATTGTTCCCGACCCATTCCAAATCGGTGAGTACGTGACGAGTACGGGAATCCGCACTCCGTTCCTTCTCACGCGAATACTTTCACAGTGCTCAATGACTTCTCCATGATTAAGCCTCCGCAGAACGTCCTCTTTTTCCTGGGTCTGTTCCGGAGGCCACAAAACCGACACCGGGCCGCCCACCATCTCTCCCCGCGAGTACCCGTAGGTGCGTTCGGCGGCCGCATTCCATGTGCACACTTTCCCCGTCAGATCGGCTCCGATGATCGCAACGTCGCAGGATTCCACAATAGAAGCAAGATAAGAAACGGCGGCTTCGGCGTTCTTGCGTTCGGTTATGTCAGCTCCCGTGATGAGAAAACTGGCGGCTTCTTCCCTTGGCGACTGGAGCGGACGGATGGAAAGTCCCAGCGAACGCTCGCCGCCGTCTTTTTCGTAGGTGATTTCACACCGGTGGAGGGTGTCAGCAAACTGCCAGCGGGATATCTCCAGATGGATGTCGGGGTGCAGCCAGCGGATACCGCAATCGGCGAGAGGTCGCCCGATGGCGTCGGCACTGGCAATGCCGAATGTTTCAGCAGCGGTGGGATTCCAGCGCGTGATGCGGGCGCCGCCATCCAGGCCAATCAGGATGGAGGGAATCGAGCTTAAGAACAGTTCGGTTTCCGCATAGGCGGTTGTGAGTTCCCGGCCGCGCGCCTCCAGATCCGCGGTGCGCTCGTGAACTCGCGCCTCCAGCTCATCATGGGACCGCCGCAACTCCTCTTCGGCCTGCTCCCTTTCTTCGACCTCCTGCGCGAGCGCCTCATTGGCACATTGCAACTGGAGAACCGCCTGGGCTGCGCTGCGGTAAACGGAAGCTACGCTGCTGAGCAGGCCGGCCAGCACCAGGGTGTAAGACAGGATCTTGAGCAGATGAAAAAAGAAGAAAGGCGCATCATATAATTCACCGGAAAACAGAAGATAGAACAGGTGGCCCGCGGAGGCCGCTATCAGCGACAAAATGAGCCAGTGCTCAAAGCTGTTGGTCTTCCAGGCGCCATTGCGAAAGTGCGCCACCGCTGCCAGAGCGAAGAACAGGGAAGGGACGAGGTTTGAGGGGCGGTGAAGAAACGCATGCGGATAGAGTTCGAGTGGAAGGGGAACCCGTGTGAAAACCAGGAAGCTTGCCAGGGTTGAAGCCCCCACCAAAGCGTGCACGCCCCACTCCCCAATCCAGCGCACCAGCCGGGTCTCTGCTTGCGTCTTCGGCGCCAGGGCGCTCAGAAACGTCAGCAGGGCTAAGAAAACTCGCGGGGTCACCCCGCTCCAGGCCGTAATCGCGGCGAAAGTCGAGGGCGTTCGCCCCACTACGAAGGAGGACGTAATCACGGTGTGGTAGCCGTCGAGCAATGAGGCGGCAACGAGGCCGCTGCCGAGAAGCAGGTAGGCCGGGATCTTCTTTGTGTAGTATGCCTTCAGGGCGATGGCGCCAGCCAGAAGCGCCAGCACGGTAGAGATCGTTTCCAACAGCGTGTGCAGTTCAGCATTTCCATGCCAGGTGGACAGGCGGCAAGGAATGCTGAAGCCGGCCAACACGAGCAAGAGCGCCGCGTAGGCCATGGCTTTGGGTCGAACAGACCTCAAGGCAAACACCTCATCCTAAACACTGATCGGCTGATCTCTCCCGTTGTTAAAGACCGCGGGCCGACGAACCGATTAAATGGGTGAAGACGTGTGGCCGCAATGAAAAGCATCCTGTTTGTCGACGATGAACCCAAGGTCCTCAACGGCCTGAAGCGCATGCTGTTCCCCTATGGCGACCTATGGCAGGTGGAGTTCGCGTGCGGCGGCCCGGAAGCGCTCAAGATACTGGCGGCGTCCACCTTCGATGTGATCATCGCGGATATGCGGATGCCGGGTATGAACGGAGCCGAGCTTCTCACCGAAGTGGCGAAACTCTACCCGCAGATGGTGCGCATGGTTCTGTCCGGGACGTGGGAACAGGATCTGCGCATGCAGGCGGCCATGGTGGCGCACCAGTATCTTTCCAAGCCGTGCGACCCGGAAGTGCTCAAGGCCACGCTGGACCGTGCATTTGCGCTGCGGGAAGTGCTGGTGGAACCGGCACTGCGAGCGTTGATCTCCCGCACCACGTCCTTGCCCAGCACTCCCGCCATCTACCGCGAACTCATGCAGGCGTTGCAAGCGGCCGGAGCCTCAGCGCAACAAATCGGGACGACGCTGGCCAAGGATATTGGGATGACGGCGAAGGTTTTGCAACTGGTCAACTCGGCTTTCTTTGGAATCCGCCGGCAGATCACGGGTCCCGAAGAAGCGGTGATGCTTCTGGGCGTGGATACGGTCACGTCGTTGGCGCTGTCGGCCTCTGCGTTTTCGAGCTTCGACGCGTCGAAGTGCCCGCGGTTCCCGATCGAGGACTTGCAACAGCACAGCACGACGGTAGCCGCGATCGCGAGAGAAATCGCGAAATCGCAGAACGTCTCCAAGGCATTGTCGGATGATGCCTTCGTGGCGGGCCTGCTGCATGATGTGGGGCAACTGATCCTGGTGGCCAATCACCCGGAGAAATACGATCGGGTGCTGAGCGCGGCCGCGGCGGGAGACCGAACCGTGACCGAAGCCGAGCAGGACACTTTTGGCACGACGCATGCCGAAGTGGGGAGCTACCTGCTCTGGTTGTGGGGCCTTCCGGACTCTGTCGTCGAAGCCGTGGCGTTTCATCACTATCCTTCCCGCTGCGCGGATGAGCACTTTGGTCCCCTTACCGCGGTGCATGTCGCCAACGTCCTGGAGGAAATGCAGCCCTCCGGCGTGGCCGCCGCCGGCAATGAGCTGGATACCGCGTACCTGACCAGAATTGGTGCCGCGCAGGAATGGCCGGCGTGGTCGGACTTGGCCCAAGATCTAACGGCCCAGGGCCAGCAATGAGTCGGCGGATTCTATTTGTGGACGACGAGCCCAAGATCCTGCAGGGATTCGAACGCCAACTCAGCAGCCGATTCGAGATCCAAACGGCGCCGGGCCCCGAGCTGGGAATGCAAATCTTTGTCCGCGACGGACCGTTCGCGGTAGTCGTATCGGATTTTAGAATGCCCGTCATGAATGGCATTCAGTTCCTGTCGGAAATCCGGCATGCGAACGCCGATACGGTCCGAGTGATGCTGACGGGACAGGCCGACTTGAACACCGCTATCGCCGCGGTGAATGAAGGCCGTATCTTCCGTTTCCTCACCAAACCGTGTCCGACTGAAGTCCTCACGGCGGCATTGGATGCCGCGATCGAACAGCACCGGCTGATCACTTCGGAGCGCGAGCTGTTGGAGAAGACCCTGCGCGGGAGCATTCAGGTGCTGACCGAAGTGCTCAGCCTGGTGAACCCGGGCGCATTCAGCCGCGCTTGCCTGATCCGCAAGTACGCCACTCACATGGCCACGCGCCTGAAATTGAAGAATGTTTGGGAATTCGAACTCGCCGCCATGCTGTGCCAGTTGGGCTATATCACGGTGCCGCAACAGGTGCTGGATAAAGTCGCGGCTCACGAAAAACTTTCCTCCGATGAGAACGCCGTCTTCTCGGCTCATCCCGCCGTGACCGAACGCTTACTCGAAAATATTCCGCGGCTGGAGACGGTGGCCCGCATGATTCGAAACCAAAGCAGCGCGCCGTCGCTCCAGGAGCACACGGATGCTTTGTTCGACGAGGCGAACGTCGTCACAATGGGCACGGCGATACTCCGGGCCGCGCTGCAATTCGACCGGCTTGCCGGGGATGGAAAACCGCGTCGAGAAGCCCTCACCCATATGCGGCGCTCCGGCTGGTTCAACTCCCGCTTGCTGGACGCGCTGGAAACCGCGGATATCCAGAGTCTCGAGCGCAAGGTGGTGATGGTTCGGGTGAATGAGCTCAATACCAGCATGATCGCAAACCAGGATATTTGCACCAGCAAGGGAGTGCTGCTGCTGCCCAAGGGCGAGGAATTGACGACGCCGATGATCGAACGGCTGCGAGGCTTCGCCAGAACCGTAGGGATTCCTCAGCCGCTCAGTGTGCTGGTCATAACCTCGACTCATGCTCCTTCAGCCTGAAGGATTGGATCCTGAGCTTTGAACAGATTAAAAGAGCTTAATCACCTGTTAAGCAACAGTTCATTTTCACACGCCTACAATCGTGTGGGGGAGTCTAAGTAGGAGGTTCTTATGCGGAAATTGGCGACGCTGATGCTCGGCCTGGCTTTCGTAACTACAACTGTAACCGCGACTTTTGCACAGGAGCAGAAGAAAGAGGAAACCACCGAGAAGAAAGCTGAAAAGAAGAAGAAGGCCCCTAAGAAAAAGAAAGAAGAGAAGAAAGAAGAGAAAAAGCAAGAGCAGAAGTAGTTCTTCCCTAATCGAGTGCCGACCATGCGAGTATGCTCCATGGGCCGGCACTCGCAACCAAACTCCGCCAATCACAGACTTAGGCGGTATCCAGAGCCCTGAAATTTTTGTCTCGTTGGTGAGCGCTACTTTTTCACCTTCGTCTTCTTGATCAACGCCGCGGCCTTCTTGGCATCGCCCTCGTTCTCAAATCCAATTACCGCCGAGTATCTCCGGCCAATCACCTGCGCGACAAGGAACGCCAGGTTGATCTGCGCGTCCGCCATGGTTTTGGCGATCGCGTGTCCGAGACCTGGTTGGTTGTCGCCCTCCACGAGCAAGGTGGAGATACCTGAGGATTTGAGGCCGGCGGCCTCAGCGGCGGCAACCATCTTCTTGCCGGCCACGGGATAAACTTCGATCGCGGCTTTCGACTCGTTGCCGGAGTAGCGATATCCCATGACCACCTGCAAGTCTGCGCCGCCTTTCGCAAACGGTTCCAACGTGCCCGCAAGAACTCCGGGCGTATTCTCAACTTCGTTGCGCCATAACACAATGCTCTTCACCGTAACCGGCATATTCATTACCCTCGCAGAGATACGTCCTGTGGACGATACCTCTGCCACGATTTTACATCAATAAGAAATAATTGAACCCTAAACTCCTTTCGCCCTAAGAGCGGGATGATGTATGGCGCAAGCTTCGGCGAAAATCTCGTCATGCTTATGTTCGAGTTGGACCCGAATGAGCGCGGATACGAGCCGCACGTAGTCCCGGCGGTTGCGGACTAACGCAGCCAATTTAGCCGCGTCCGCCGGCAACCTGAGCCTGGCCGCGCTTGCCAAAGTTCTCTCGTCCGCAAACGGAAACAGTTCGGGCCAAGCGAGCTGCACTTCCCGAAAGAAAATGTTCACGGCGACCTCTCCAATGCCCGGGAAGCCATCGAGCAGCTTTCGCTCGCGCACCGGGTCGGCTCCGGCAGCTTCACGGAGTTTTCGGAGGTCGCCGTGATAGCTCTCCATCAGCATTTGAGCGGTTTGGCCCAACATGGTTGAAGTTCGCTCGTCATAGCGCACGTAACCCCCTTGATCCAGGGCGCGTACTCGTTGCTCCCAGGTTGTGGCGGCCATCTTTTCCGGGGTGGTCCAGCCGTGCTCGAAGAGCATGCGGGCGGACTTGAGCGCAATAGTATGGCTGATGCGCGTGCTGAAAAGTGCAGCGGCGATCAGCAGACAATATAACTCCAATGGTTGATTCGCCTCCGCGTGAATGCCGAGATCTTCTGCGAAGGTCCGGCCAAACTCTTTTAGAAGGATCTTAACCGTGTTTTGAAGACTCGGCGCGTTCATTTGGCAAGTACCTGCGGTGCTAAGGCGCCGCTTCCATTCGCTCCAGAGCGTTTTGGTAGATCACGAGCTCGCAGCTCTCCTCCGGCAGACCGAATTCCTGCTTATAAAACTCGATGGTCACTGCGCGACAGAGTGCTTCGAGGTGAGCAAAAAGTACTGACGCGGGCAACGCCGCGGTCATTCTGCCCGGGCTCTTCTCCGTGCGGGCAAAGACCATCCGGTCGCTGTCGGCGGGATGCGCACTGAACAGGCCGGTCTTGCCCTGTTCCAACCCAGCCAGGAGCCGGCCAACGAACCCGGCCGAATAGCGGCTCCTAAGAGAAACGACAAAGCCGGGGTAGTTGTCAACGAGCCGCCCTTGCCGTTTCATCCTACTGAGCTCGACGAGCGCGCGTTGGGTGGCCACAGCCAGGAGATTGATTTCCAGGACGGCGGAGATAAATGCTTCGGTGCCGGCCACGCGGACCTGATAACGGTCTGCTTCCATTTCCATGCGGCGCAGAACCCCGCAACTCGCGGCGCGTGCCGCCACCATCAACAACCAGAGAAATCCGCGCGCCGGTTGGACGAGCGCCTGGGTCAGACGCAATACCAACCTCCATCCCCGTTCCGAGGTTCCGAGCCCTCTCAGGATTTGCTGATCGAACTCGTCCGGCTCATGTACCACGCGCGAAAACCATGCGTTGACGCTCCAGATAAGACGGTTCGATCGTATGCCGGTGGTCAGGGCGGCATGGCCCAGCTCATGGGCGAGAACGCCGGCCATCTGGTCCAGGCGTAAGCCCGCTACCAGGGGCAATCCAACCAGCAGGTCGAAGCCGGGGCGGAAGAAGCCAGTGATGCCTCCAGAGAAGATGCAACCGCAGTTGACATTGCAGTCGATAGTGATGCGCGATGGTTCGGGCGCTCCGACGTTCGAAGCGAGTTCCCGCACGAAGGCATAGAGCAGCGGCTCTTTTTCAGCGTCAACCACGTATGGTTCCGTAGCGGGCGCGGGACGCGCCACCAGCGGTTTCAACAACGACAGGATGATCAGGCAGCCACCTAACAAGAGCGCAGAGGAGACGACAACCGCGTGGAAACCCAGGGCCACGCCAGAGCGAACACCATATGTCAATGTAAGCCAGTAGACTGCCCAGCCCGTCATGGGGATCAGGGCAACGTAGATCAACAGCAAGAGAACCGTTAGCCATGCTGCGAGCATCATTCCGAACCGCCACCAAGGGGAAACCGCGACCGGCGGAACACGCTCTCCGAGCGGGACCAAGGCCTTCAATTGGACGGCGATATCGCGATCAGTCTGGCGAAGCACGAATTGCGCATCTCTCTGTCCGAGATAGTGAATCTTGTATGGTTTGATGTCAAGGCGCGGGCACCACAGATGGAGCCGCCAACGGCAGGTTATGAACCACGGTTGATGCGTGGCCGGGCCGGTTCGTCCTTCTGATTTTCGTTCGTCTCAAGGTTTGGGTCGATGTGTAAGGCGCGCAGAAACTCGATGTCATCGGCGGTGATGAGCGTGGGGGGAAGGGTGGTGCGAGGTATGCCGGGACAGGCTGCTATCAATCGTTCAAAGGGTAATTCCGCCTGGAAGTCCACGCCACATTCACAGCAATGCGCGATCACGAGCAGTGTGTAGTTGCTGGTGAGAAAAAGAGTGTGCGGAATCGGCGTTCCGACGCAATACCCATTCCCATGAGAGAAATTCAATTGCCTGAGATGTCGAGGCATGATGCTATCCCTCTCCCACGCCCTGGAGGCAGCCCCTCTGGCGGTACTCGTGGCGGCTGGCGAAGCAGCACCTTTGTTTTGTCTCATGCACCGTCACCAGAGGAGCTCCAACATATTTGACGCATGTTTGGGGGATATCAGTTTCCTCAGTTTCGTGCGGCGCCGAAGCCGCAGAGGTCGTGCGACACCGGTGTGGGTGAGAGTGCGCTGTGGCCATTTTTGGACTGCGCCAAATGCGCCACGCGACGTTATCTGTTTCGTGCTATTTCTGTGGTTGGAACCCCGAGGAGTGGAGGATGCCGATAAGCCGCGATCATCCGTTACGGAGACTGTTCGGCGAACTGGTTCGCCGCCATTTTCAGGACGACGCCGGCATTGCGCAATATGTCTCGGGTCTGCTGGTTGACTTTGTGCACGTGGATAATTTTTACCGGATTCGCAATGCCCGTGGGAGGCGGCTGGAAGACGTCGGCGAGATGCTCATCGAATCGAACCCGTTGCTGGAGGCCCGGTCATTCGACCGGGAGCGCGCGGTACGCAAGCACATCGGTGACTACACGCTGTTCCTCACTGGGCTCTTCCCTGAGTACGTCGGCTCGCTACCGCGACGCGGCCTGCGCCTCGATAGCATGGTTGATTACGTCAAGGCCGGGAAGGAATCTTACCGCATTGTCTCCTACTTCGATCAGTTCGAGTACCGCAGCGAGGCGCCCCTGTTTCGCCGGCTCTCGGAATCGTTCGAGCTTCGGGTGTACGGACTCAATCTCGTCAAGCAGGATCTGGAGCGCGAACAACGGGAACGATACGAGCACTGGAAGGCGCAGTTGAACTGAAGCACGAAGCGGCACGGGTTGGCTTAGCGTGAGGCCGGAAGGTGTGAAAAATCGATTCGATCCCCACAATGGGACGGATCTGGCCGAGCACATGCTCGGCCAGGCCGGGCGTGCCGGCCACTACAACGAGTTACGAAAGCGCCTGTAGGGTTCGGCACGCCCGACCTGATTTTTTCACGCCCTGCCGCTGGCGGGCTACGGATGGATACGGGTTCCGAGAACCTTCAGGAATTGGGAGAGCCAGGCAGGATGCGCCGGCCACGCCGGCGCGGTTACGAGGGTGCCGCAGGTGTGCGCCTGGTCCATCGCCAGTTCCACATATGTACCGCCGGCTTGAGTAACATCGGGGGCAACAGCGGGATAACAACTGCACGATTTCCCGCGAATGACCCCGGCGGCCGCCAGGACCTGCGCGCCATGGCATATGGCAGCGATCGGTTTGCCGGAATCGGCGAAGTGCCGGACGATTTCGAGCACTCGGGCGTTGAGGCGGATATATTCGGGCGCCCGGCCGCCAGGGATGACCAGCGCATCGTAATCCTCCGGACGCACATCGTCGAACGTGGCGTTCAAAGCGAAATTGTGGCCGCGTTTCTCGCTGTAAGTCTGATCGCCTTCGAAATCGTGTACCGCTGTGCGCACTTGATCGCCCGCTCGCTTGTTCGGACAGACGGCGTGGACGACGTGCCCGACCATCAGCAAAGCCTGAAATGGCACCATTACTTCGTAGTCTTCGACGTAATCGCCGACAAGCATGAGTAGTTTCTTTGCAGCCATGAGGAGGCACCTTTCTCACGCCATCGTCGCACATTCCCTTGGTCTGAACCCCGAGATCACTGGAATGGCCTAGCATTTAACTAGGAGGCTGCAATGTCTGCGTTATTTAAGAGGGTTAAGAGGGCCCTTCCGTGGCTGTTGGCAGGGATTTCTTTTGCAGCCGGATTCGGAACGGGCTACTACTCTGCGCCCAAATCCCGGAAGGAACCCGTTGCGGAGGGGTTCTGGTCGCAGGTCGCCCGGAGTTCCGCACGACGCCGCGCTTCCCTTGAGAAAGCCGCCGAGCGGGTCAAGATCGAAGAGTGGAGGTTCGACCGGTCGCGGCGTATGCCCGCTGTTATGGGCACCGTTTTGAACAGCTCGGATCGCACGCTCAACGTCTCGCTTACCTTCAACATCTACGACAACTCCGGTGTCCAGGTCGCGTCAACCGATGGCCGAATTCGAAATCTGGAGGCCGGAAGCAAGGGCAGGTTTGAGGCGGTGTTATTTCCTGACCAGCGGGCCGTGACGGCTCGGCTGCATAAGATCGAAGTTGACTGACAGAATCAGCGGGCTCAAACTTAGACCATCTAACCTCGATAGTTGAATTCTGCTAGGAGCGCGCGAACAGGTACCGCGAAACCACTGACGTCGGCTTTCGCACAATGCCAACGGCCGGCCAGGTCTCCGGGCTCTTGACAGAGATTGTTTTCAGCATCACAATCAGCACCGGAGTTCGCAGAGAGCTCTACTATGACGCAAAGTATGCAAATGTTGTCTGACCGTCTTGTCGCCCTCTGGAACGAGGGCAACTTCGGACTTGCTTCCGAAGTCTACGCTGAGAATGTCATTTACCACCAGTACACGGTGCCCGAACCGCTGAAGGGGCGCGAAGCCGCCGTTCAGTTCGTGAAGAAAATCAGGGCTGCCTTCCCGGACTTCAAGCTGAAGCTCGAGGAGACAGTGGAAGAAGGTAACAGAGTGTTTGGCCGCTGGTCGTGGACCGGGACGCACAAGGGCGAGTACAAGGGCATCGCCCCCACCGGAAGAGTGGTCAACCAGATGGGAGTCACGATCCTTCACGTCGAAAACGGCAAGGTTGCCGAGTTGTTCGACATAGCCGATTCCTATCACCTCATGCACCAACTCGGAGCCGTGCCCGAAAAGGCGGCTGCGCGGTAAGGTCTGGTGTCTATGCCGGCCGCACTGCGGCGCACGCGGTGGCGGCCGGTTTTCCAGTCGAGGTGTCCACAGTTCTGAACGCCAGGGGAAGCGATCGCGACTCGTTTAAGGTGCTTCCCAGTCGAGCGCGTAGATCTCCTGGACGCTGATGTCGCGCGCGGCCAGCAACGAGTCCTCGGGCCCCAGCCCGGTCCACCAGCCCCATTGCCCTCCGGCCAACTGCCCGTAGCCGCCGATCGTGGCTACACGCTCGAGCTTTCGATCGCTGACTCGCACCCGGTAGAAGGGCAGGCTCCGGTCGAAAGGGTCGTTGAAGTACACGTACGCACTATCGTGGGACCAATCCGGATAACCCGACGGAACCTTGATCAGGTCCTGCCACTTCCGGGTTTTCAGGTCAAAGATTTCGAGCTTCTGGTAGTCCGCTGTCATCACCAGAATGTAGCGGCCATCGGGCGACCAGCGCGGCGAGAACAGGCCCGCGGAGTCCGGCAGGTCCTGCAATTGACGTGTCTTTAGATCGAGCAGGTGGATCATGTTGCTCTTGGACATGCGAACGGATTCCGCAGACTCGCCAAAGACCAGGGAATTGCCGTCAGCCGACCAGCCGGGATCCAACTCCTCGGTCTCGCCGGCGATCAGTTGCTCCGGAGTGCCGCCTTGCGCGGAGACTGCATAGATCTTCCACTGCTTGCCTGGCGTGTGCGCGCTGAAGGCGATTCTTTGCCCGTCCGGCGACCACCGCGGCAATCCGCACACCATGGGCGGGAAGGTCAGTTGACGCCTCTCGCTGCCGTCGGACTTCGCCCGCCAAAGAATCCCTTCGGGATAGGCAACGTACGCCATGGATCGGCCGTCGCGCGAGAAGCTGATATTCTCCGCCGACAGGCCTGGAAGAAATGGAACAAACTGGCCGCTCCTGGCATCGCGGCGCAGCATTTCTCCTCTCGGCAGCACACCGACAAAGAATATGCGCTTGCCGTCTTTGCTCGGCACGGGAGCGTAGGCGTTCATCTCTCCGCCCGTCAGGCGGACGGGTGCGCTGGAGACTTTCTCCCAGACGGACGTGTTCTCACGAGTGGCCCATAGGCTGGCCACGCCGTTGCGCGTGGATTGGTAGACGAAATACTTGCCGTCCGGGGTCCAGTTTCCGCAGCATTCGTTCGCGAGAGCATCGCTTCGCAGCGGCTGGAGATGAGTTCCATCCGCATGGATTTGCCAGAGGCGCCCGGTTCGCAACTTGGGATCAAGCACGGTAAAGCGGATGAGCTTGCCGTCGGGCGACCACCGCGGCCTTGCCACCACGCCGCTCAAGGTCGCCAGTTTTCGCGGCTCAGTTCCATCGGTCTGAGCGCGGTAGAGATCGAAACTGTGGCCGTACACGATCTCGGCGGCGTTGGGCGACCAAGCGGCGTCCGTAACCTGAAGGCCGCCGAGCTGCTGCGGCTGCCCACCGGGCAGCGGAAGGACCCACAACGCCGCGGTCAGATCCGTGAAGGGAGGACCTCCGATGAGCAGTTCGGAATGCCGGGGTGAGACATCGGAAAGACCGACAAATCGAAATGGAACCGGGACGGGAATCACTTCACCGCCGTCCACCGAGGCTTGCGTCAGATTGTAGTCTTGCGCGTCGGCAACATGTTCCTGTGTCGGCCGAAATGATCCTTCGGCGAAGTAGAGCCTGGTTCCGTCGGTGAGCAGGGGCTCGGGAAGTTCCGCAGTGCCGGGAACTTTTGTCTTTCCGTCGTGGGTCAGGCGCACCGTTCCGGCGACACGTGGAGGCGGGATGGGAGACCGAAAGAAGAAAAACAGCGCGGCTAAACCGAGCGCGACGGCGGTTGCGAACGAAGCCCAGGACGCCCAGCGCGCACGGGAATGCGGAGGTTGCGGCAGCACAGCCGGAAACTGTGATGTGAACTCTACGGTAGGCGGACCAGCGATACCGGAGCGTCCCAGCAGCTCGCGGCGCAGCCGCTTGAGGTCCGTTCGCATCTCGGAGACGCTCTGATACCGCAGGTCCCGATCCTTCTCGAGAGCTTTGGTGATGATCCGCGCCATGCCGGCGGGTAACTCGGGGTTCAGCAGCTCCGGTGCGATGGGAGTCTTGTGCAGAATGCCGTCGAAAATTGCGGCCGGAGTGTTCCCCGGGAAAGCCACGCATCCGGAAGCCATCTCATAAAGCACCGCGCCGAGGCCGAACACGTCACTGCGCGCGTCGACGTCTTCGCCCAATGCCTGTTCCGGTGACATGTAAGCCGCCGTTCCGACGGCCGAACCGGGGCTGGTGAGAGATTCTGCCCGGGCGCCCGTAAGCAGCGCCGTCGGCGCCTGCGTGAAGGTGAGCGGGTCGGTTAACTTCGCCAGGCCGAAGTCGACGATGATGGCCCGGTTCTGATCGGTCACGAAAATGTTGCCCGGCTTGATGTCGCGGTGGATGACTCCTTTTGCATGAGCGGCCGCGAGGCCATCGGCGAGCTGAATTGCCAGATCCAGCATCTCGTCGGTTTTCAGCCGCCTGACTCCGAGCCGTTTGAACAGCGTCTGGCCTTCGAGAAACTCCATGGCGATGTACGGCCGCCCGTGATGTTCCCCGATTTCGTAGATCGTGCAAATGTTGGGGTGACTGAGCGAGGCTGCGGCTCGCGCTTCCCGCTCAAAGCGCGCTAGAGCCTCGGGATTCCAAATCCACTCTTCGGGGAGGAACTTCAGGGCGACACGGCGGTTGAGCTTGGTGTCCTCGGCTGCATAAACCACGCCCATACCGCCGCTGCCAAGTCTTTCAAGAATGCGGTAGTGCGATACGGTGGTGCCCGTCATTTTCTGGGATATAGATTGTCGTTGTGAGGTACCTCTTAGAGTAGCGCAGAAAGCGGTCCAGCGCGCGAGATGATTCGTGTCTGTGATTACCGGCACTTGCCGAACAGGTAGGCGAGTACCTGCCCAAACCGCGCTGACCAGGCTGCCTCGTTGTGACCGGCTCCGTCGATCTCCTGGTACTCGAGATCGATTCGCGAGCGCCATCCCTTTTCAACCAGTGTGTCGCGCAAAATCCGCGCCTCCTCCACAGCCAGTTCTGCGTTATCGCTCTCTTTCGTGCCCATGTCCAGCCAAATGCGCGGCCGTAACCGCGACCGGTAAGCGTGAACGGCGGCGACAATGGACCGGCCGTCCCACCAGACTGACGGAGAGAGCATGGCGACTTGTCCGAAAACGCGGGGATAATCGATCGCGGCAATCAACGAAGCCAGTGCGCCGAGCGAGGAGCCGCCGACGGCGGTGTGTTGGGCGCTCTTCAGCGTGCGGTATTCATGATCGATGAACGGCTTGATCTCGCGGGCGAGCATCTCTGCATAACGGCCGGCCTTGCCGCCCTTTCGCAGCCGGCGGTCGCGCGTCGGCGTGTATTCGGATACCCGCCGCACCCCGGTGTTGTAAATCCCGACCATGATGAGCGGCTCGATCTGGCCCCGGCAGATCATGTCGTCGGCGGTAATATCCGCGCGCCAGTCCTGGCCGCCAAACGCGGTGGCGGGGTCGAAAAGATTCTGGCCATCCTGCAAATAGAGGACGGGATAGCGCGCACTCGATCCCTGATAGCCCGGCGGCACATAAACCAACAGGCTCCGGGGAGTGGATAGAAACCGGGAAGCGAATTTCGGATGAAGCCGGAGCCTGCCCTCCTGGCTGGCTCGCCTGAGCTGGGACACCCTCGCATTGTAGCGTGAGCCTGCGAAAGGCTATGATCGCAGACTACGATACCGGAACATCTTGCATGCGTCGCGACTACGTCAAATGGCACAGCCCCTCGCTTCACCGGGATATGGAACTGCTCGCGTTCGGCGAGCGTGGATTTCCGATCGTGGTGTTTCCTACGTCGGGCGGGCGTTTTTATGAATATGAAGACCGGGGCATGATTAATGCTCTGACCTGGAAGATCGACCGCGGTGAGCTGCAGGTGTTTTGCGTAGACTCGGTGGATTCCGAGAGCTGGTACAACCGCGGGGCGCACGCGGCGGACCGTCTGCATCGCCAGAACGCCTTCGACGCTTATTTAGTGCGGGAGTTTACGCCTTTTGTGAAGGACCGGACCTCATGGCCGCAGATGGGAGCGACCGGCTGCAGCTTCGGCGGCTACCATGCGATTAACTTCGCGTTGCGCCATCCCGACATCGTGACTTACGCAGTCAGTATGTCGGGCGCTTTCGACATCCCCAAACGTTTCCTCGACGGCTATTACGATCAGAACGCCTATTTCCATTCGCCGCTCGATTACCTGCCCAACTCGAACGACGGCTGGTTTCTGGAGCGCTTTCGCCGGAACTATTACGTGCTGGCGGTGGGCAATCACGACCCGCTTTTCGACCAAAACGTGAAGCTGGCTCACGAATTCGGCGTGAAGCAGATTCCGCACGTTCTTGACGTTTGGGAGGGATTCGGCCACGATTGGCCATGGTGGCAAGACATGGCCAGGAAGTTTTTCGCTTGATGGAGGAACGATGACTACGATCGGCGTTCTGTACGGCATGGAGGAATCGTTTCCGCCCGCGCTGGTCGACCGCATCAATGCGCTGGCGCCGGCGGGAATTCGCGCCGAGCATCTGAAGATCGGGGGCGTGGAGATGGCCGCACCCGCGCCGTACGACCTGATTATCGACCGGATCTCGCACGACATCCCGTTCTACCGTTCGTTCCTGAAGAACGCGGTGCTGACCGGAACCAAGGTCATCAACGATCCGTTCTGGTGGAGCGCCGACGACAAGTTCTTCAACTATTCGCTGGCCAAGAAGCTGGGCGTGGCGGTTCCCCATACGGTTTTGCTGCCGCATAAGAAGAATCCGGAGGGGACCACCGACAAGTCCATGCGGAACCTCGTGTATCCGCTCGACTGGGACGGCATCTTTAACTATGTTGGATTTCCGGCATTTCTAAAACCGCATGATGGCGGTGGCTGGAAGAGCGTTTATAGGGTGACGAATCGGGAAGAGTTCTTCCACGCGTACGACGAATCGGGCGATCTTTGCATGACCTTACAGGCGGCGGTGAACTTTGAAGAATACTTCCGCTGTTACGTGATCAACCAGGAGAGCGTGCACATCATGCGATATGACCCGGGCCAGCCGCATCACCTGCGGTATGTTCCGGGCAATCCGCTGCCGCGGCCGGCGCTGGGTGAACGCATGGAACGCGATGCGCTGGCGCTGTGCCGGGCGCTGGGGTACGACCTGAACACCGTCGAGTTCGCTGTGGAGAACGGCATTCCATACGCCATCGATTTTATGAATCCGGCGCCAGATGCCGGCCTGGAATCGGTTGGGCCGGAGAATTTCAAATGGATAGTGGATGCGGTGGCGGAGATGGCGATCGCACGCGCGCAGCAGCCGGCTACGCTGCCGCCGTACCGCTGGTCCGCTTTTCTTGAAAGACAGGTTTCGCGATCAGGAGGTGCATCGTGAGTGACGCCGTGGTTCCCCGCCCGAGCCTCAGTATCGGCATCGAGGAGGAGTATCAGAGCATCGATCCTAACACGCGCGATCTGCGGTCTCACATTCAGGCCGAGATCATCCAGAAGGGGAAGACGCTGCTGGCCGAGCGTGTGAAGCCGGAGATGCATCAGTCCGTCATCGAGATCGGCACGGGCGTTTGCCAGAATATCAAGCAGGCGAAAGAGGAGATCCGCTCGATCCGGCGGCAGATTATCGGGCTTGCAAAACAGAACGGGCTGCGGCTGGCCGCCGCGGGAACGCACCCGTTTGCCCAGTGGCGCGAACAGGAGATCTACCCGGACGACCGCTACCGGATGATCGTCGAAGACATGAAGATTGTGGCGCGCGCCAATCTGATCTTCGGCCTGCACGTCCACATAGGCATCGAAGACCGCGAAACGGCGATTCACATTATGAACGCCGCACGGTACTTCCTGCCGCACATTCTGGCGCTCTCCACCAATTCGCCCTTCTGGCAGGGCATGGATACCGGCCTCCGGTCGTATCGTTGCAAGGTTTTCGATAAATTCCCGCGCACCAATATCCCGGACCTGTACAGCAGTTGGTCGGAATTCGAGAACTACGTCAACCTGCTGATCAAGACCAATTGCATCGACAACGCCAAGAAGATCTGGTGGGACATCCGGCCGCACCCGCATTTCCCCACGCTCGAATTCCGCATCTGCGATATTCCGATGCGCGTGGATGAGACCATCGCCATTGCGGCCTTGTGCCAGGCGATCGTCGCGAAACTCTACCGGCTGCACCAGCAGAACTTATCGTTCCGCCATTACAGCCGCGCGCTGATCATGGAAAATAAGTGGCGAGCCGCTCGCTACGGTTTGAGCGGCAAGCTGATCGATTTCGGCAAGCAGGCCGAAGTCCCGGTGCGCGATCTCATTTATGAGATCCTGGAGTTTGTCGGCGACGTGACCGGCGAGTTGGGCAGCGAAGAGGAAATCGCCTATATTACCCGCATTTTGGATGAAGGGAGCGGCGCCGACCGCCAATTGCGCGTCTTCGCCGAGACCGGCGATCTCAACAGAGTGGTGGATTACGTGATTGAGCAAACCGAGCAGGGGTTGTTCCAGCCCGAGACCGCCGTAGCCTAGACCGGATGACGCGAACCCACGAAACCTTACGCGAAGTCTCTTTCGATCCCGAATTTACGCCTGGATCACGGAATGCCGTGCGGTCGTGTCTGCGCGTCCAGCCCGATGAAAAGGTGACCCTCATCACCGACCAGGCATCCATCGAGATCGGAGCCAGCCTGGCGCGCGCGCTGGATGAGGCCGGCGCTCCGTATCGTGCCTGGATCCTCGAGGATCTGGCGCCACGGCCACTGGCCGCGATGCCCTCGGAAATTCTGACGGACCTGGAAACCAGCCAGGTCAGCATATTTGCGGTGAAAGCCCAGGCCAATGAGCTGCGTACACGCATGCAGATGACCGATGTCGTCAACCGGCGCAAGATCCGGCACGCGCACATGGTGAATATCGACCGGCGCATCATGTTGGAAGGCATGCGCGCCGACTTCGAAGAGGTCGATCGCATCAGCACGCGTGTTTGGCAGATGGCCAGCGCCGCGCGGGAGATCCGCGCCACGACTCCGGCCGGCACCGAGATCTGCGGACTTTTTTCCACTCACCTGAAGTGGCTGAAGACCAGCGGCATCATCAGCGCGCACAAGTGGGGCAACCTTCCCGGCGGCGAGACGTTCACCGCCCCCGAGCGCGTCGATGGCACTTTCGTCGTCGATGGCGTGATCGGCGATTACCTATGCGAAAAGTACGGCGACCTCGGCCACACGCCACTCACGTTGCGCGTGGTGGAGAACCGCCTCCAGGAGGTGCACTCGGCGAACAAGCAGCTTGAAGAGGATTTTTGGCGTTACTGCCACACGGACGAAAACAGCGACCGGGTGGGCGAATTTGCGATCGGCACCAACATCGCGATCCGGGACGTGATTGGCAACATCCTGCAAGATGAGAAGATCCCCGGCGTTCACATCGCCTTTGGGAACCCGTACGGCGCGCACACCGGCGCTGACTGGTATTCTTCGACGCACATTGATGTGGTGGGCCGCAAATTCGATATCTGGATTGACGGCCGCCAGATCATGCGTGCGGGAGCTTTCCTGCTTGATTCCCTCGCTCCGCCGGCGCTTTAACCAGTCCTGGTCGCCGGCAAAAAACGCGCGATTCTTCGAACTGCTCGAGCGGCGCTGCGGCGAAGGGCCGCAATTCCGGCACAGCGAGACACCTTGTTTTCTCCGCGCCGAACTCGTGGACCGTATGGCGCAGTATGGCCGCGAGATGGTGGATCAACTGCTCTCGAATCCGGACTATCAGCGAGATTCGCAAGAAGCGATTCCAGCGGCGTACCGTGTGCCGGGCGAAGATCCGGTGCCGCTCTTTGTGCAGGCCGATTTCGGGCTGGACGAGAATCTGGATCCGAAGCTCGTGGAGATACAGGGTTTCCCGTCGCTGTACGCCTACCAGCCGGTGGTCGCCGGGGCCTATCGCCAGGCGTATGGGATTGATTCCGCACTAGAAAGTTTTCCCGCGAGCCTCACGACAGATGAATATTACGGCCTGCTGAAGCAGGCGATCGTGGGCGCACACGATCCGGAAACCGTCGTCTTGGCGGAAATCGATCCTGCACATCAAAAGACACGGCATGATTTTCTGATCACCGAGCAGATGCTTGGCGTGCGCGCGGTGGATGTGCAATGTGTGCACAAGCAGGGCAACCGGCTTTATTACCAGCGTGACGGACGGCTCACGCCCATTCATCGCATCTACAACCGCGTCATCGTGGATGAACTGGAGCGGCGGCAAATTCGCATCCCGTTTGATTACCGCGACGGGCTCGACGTGGAATGGGCCGGGCATCCCAACTGGTTCTTCCGCCTGAGCAAGTTCTCACTGCCCTATCTCGACCATCCGGCAGCACCGTGGACCCGGTTTCTGGACCGCGTGACCGAAATCCAGCATCCCGAAGATCTGGTATTGAAGCCGCTATATTCCTTCGCTGGAACCGGGGTTGTCGTTGGGCCAACAGCCGAGCAGATCCGTGCCATCCCCGAAAAGGAGCGCCACAACTACATTCTTCAGCAGCGGGTGAATTTCCGGCCCGTGATTGACACGCCGGCGGGAACGACGAAAATCGAGGTTCGCATCATGTATCTGTGGCTCGATCAACTTCGGCCGGTCAATATCATCATTCGCATGGGACGTGGGGCGCAGATGGGTGTCGACCACAACAAGGGCATGGAGTGGGTGGGAGCATCGGCTGCTTTCATCGACAGGGGAGGGAGCCGATGACTTTCTTGTGCCTGACAGGTTATGAAAAGGGCCACGAATTTCTTCGCGAATGTAAACGCCAGGGCGCCACGGTTGTGCTTCTGACTTCCCTCAGCTTGAAAGAGAAAGCGCAATGGCCCGTCGACAGCATCGACGAGATCTTCTATATGCCGGACAACGATCACACCTGGAATCGCGAGGACACCATCAAGGCAGTGAGCTTTCTAGCGCGCACGCGAGAGTTCGACCGGATTGTCGCGCTGGACGATTTAGATGTGGAGATGGCAGCGGCGCTGCGCGAACATCTTCGCGTTCCGGGAATGGGTGAGACGACGGTCCGCTATTTTCGCGACAAGCTGGCCATGCGCATGGCGGCGCGCGAGGCGGGAATTCGAGTTCCGGATTTCGTGCATGTGCTCAACTACGACCGTGTACGTGCGTTTCTGGAGCGCGTGCCCCCGCCCTTGGTTCTCAAGCCGCGCTCGATGGCCGGCGCCATTGGTATCAAGAAGGTGCATTCCGCGGCCGATTTCTGGCCAGTTATCGAGAGTTTGGGCGACATGCAGTCGCACTATCTAGTCGAACAATTCATCCCCGGTGACATTTTCCACGTGGATACCATCGTCTACCGGAAACAGATACAGTTTGCGATTGCCAGCGGTTACGGCCGGCCACCGATGGAAGTTTCCCATGAAGGCGGTGTGTTCACCACCAGGATCCTCGAGCGCGACTCAGATCAGGCTCGCGGTCTGCTGGGCGTGAACGAGCGCGTGATGGCTGCATTTGGGCTGGTAAACGGCGTCTCGCATAGCGAGTTCATTCAGGCGCGGGAAACCGGCGAAATCTATTTTCTGGAAACATCCGCGCGCGTCGGAGGCGCACATATCGCCGAACTGGTGGAAGCCGCCACAGGCCTGAACCTTTGGGCTGAGTGGGCCAAGGTGGAGGTGGCCGGCGGCAAAGCACCCTATGCGCCGCCTGAAACGAGGCAGGACTATGCCGGGCTGCTCGTCTCGCTCGCCCGGCAGGAGCGCCCGGACACCTCCGCCTACACGGATCCGGAAATCGTATGGCGCATGGACCGGCCGCACCACGTCGGTCTCATCGTAAAAACGCAAAGCGCGGAGCGCATTCGCGAGCTGCTGGCGAGCTATGTACAGCGCATCCAGCATGATTTTCAGGCGTACATCGCGCCACGGGAGAAACCTAGCGCGTAGGACTCCTGATTGACAGGCCGGCGAGTTAGATGAAGAGATCGACGGCGACCTGCTGTGTTCTCGTGAAACGGCGGGGTCTTGCGGTGTCTGGGACCTAGTTCTATTTCGATTGCAAGTAAACTTTGCCATCCGGCGACGAAGCCCCCCGCACACTCGAAGTCAGCGGGTCGTGGCGAGGAGGCGCGGCGCCTCCACGGATCTTGCGCGCCCGACCTCGAGCACGCTTCGCCTCTTTCCTCAACTTCAGTTTGTCCAGCACGATCGCGTCACTTTCCAATAGATCCGCCAAGAATGGATGTGCGGCTCCGTACGTCTTCTCGGCCGATGCCATGGCGCGCTCGATCGAGATCTTCGCCTCCTGAGTTTGACCCATCATGTACTGGAGCGAAGCCAGGCTCGCCCAACCCCGAATCAACGTGGGATGGTCCGGAGCGAGAATCTTCTCGAACCGGCTCATGGCTTCCTTTTCATGGCTGAGCGCATCGGGGTACCGCCCCGTTCGCATTTCGACCGCCGCCAGATTGTGGAGCACGGCAGGGTGCAGGTCTCCTGCATCTGGAAGTTTCGTCACAATCTGCTGAGCTTCTTGCAACTCCGCCTCCGCCGCTCGAAGGCGGCCCAGTTTCAGGTGAAGCGCGCTCCAGGCGTTTAACAATTCTGACCGCGATACGCCGTCATTGAGTTGCCAGGCAGTCTTCTGCGCCTCTTCGAGGACAGCTTCCATCTGGCGATACTCTCCCGCTTCCAGGTACGCCGTTGCCAAAGTCACTCGGAGGTGTAACAGATCCTTGATCGATGTTGCCGCTCGCATGTCCACATCCAGCGCTCGCGCAAAGTCAGCGGCAGCCTCCTCCGGGCTTCCGTTATCCAGGGCGCGGTTCCCCGCCGCGATCCAATCCGTTTGCTGAGCGAGCAGGCTGCTCGCGAAGACGACCAACATGACTGATGACCTCATGCCCACCCAAACGCTGGCTGTGCCCGAGCAGATAGGCGCAGTCGAGTGCCTTCAACCGCTTACGCGCTGTGGCGTGATTTGGCGTGGGTTGGCGTTTCAAAAAAACTGAGGAACAATCCGCCTGGAAATTCGTCATATCCTTTCTACGGTGTGGAGGGGGGTTGAGCGGAAACCTTTCCACCGAACGACAGTTAAATACTATTTACGGTCAATCATCGATGGCTGCCTCTGCTCCTCCCGGTCCCGAAGACCGGCTGGATTCCTGGAAAGAAATTGCCGCCTACTTAAAGCGCGGTGTTCGCACCGTGCAGCGATGGGAACGCTCCAGCGGTTTGCCTGTGTATCGCCTGGAACTGGATCGGCAGAGT
>Ga0187817_10000236_pt1 | contig 22109 bp, 20 predicted proteins | sample NC_wetland_sal_i_17_FD_132431 | JGI IMG/M metagenome (GOLD analysis project Ga0187817, IMG submission 132431) | Wetland sediment microbial communities from Neuse River Estuary, North Carolina, USA - SO4_2 | ecosystem: Environmental > Aquatic > Freshwater > Wetlands > Sediment | place: USA... | reverse complement strand
GGTGATCTCGGAGACCACGCGGATGGTGTACGGGAAGGTTTCGCGGTCCGGCAGCACAGGATGGATCGCTCGCCAGGCGAGCTTGCCGTGGCCGATCTCGCGGCGTCCAGGCGAGCCCATGCGACCTACTTCGCCCACCGAATAGGGTGGGAAATTGTAGTGCAGCAGGAAGGTCTCCTTATAGGTGCCCTCCAGCGCATCGATATATTGCTCGTCCTCGCCGGTGCCGAGCGTCGCCACCACCAGCGCCTGGGTCTCGCCGCGGGTGAACAGCGCGCTGCCATGGGTGCGGGGCAGGATTCCCACCTCGCAGACGATGGGTCTGACCGTAGTGAGATCGCGCCCGTCGATGCGGTGCTTGGTGGAGAGGATACTTGAGCGGACCACGTCCTTCTCCAGCTCTTTGAAGGCGCTTCCCGCCTTTGTGACCGCCGTGACGTCGGTATCTTCCGGCACCAAGGCGCCAACCACCCTCTCCTTGATCTCGGCCACGCGATCACGACGCTCATGCTTGGCGGCGATCTTGTACGCCTCACGCAACTCGGCTTCCGCGATCTCCCGGGCCTTCGCGGCAAGCTCTTCGGCGCTCGTGTCGGTCTTGAGCTCCCACGGCTCCTTCGCCGCGCGCTCGGCAAGCTTGACGATGGCATCGAGCACCGGCTGGAAGTGCTTCTGGCCGTACATCACGGCGCCCAGCATCACGTCCTCTGGCAGCTCCTTCGCTTCGGACTCAACCATGAGCACGGCGTTGGCGGTGCCGGCCACCACGAGGTCGAGCGCGCTTTCCCGCATCTCGTCGATCATCGGATTGAGCGCGTATTTTCCGGCGATATAGCCGACGCGGGCGCCGCCAATCGGTCCGAGGAACGGAATGCCGGAGAGCGTGAGCGCGGCTGATGTCGCGATCATCGCCACGACGTCAGGATCATTCTCCATGTCGTGGGAAAGCACGGTGGCGACTACCTGGGTCTCGTTCTTGAAACCGCTCGCAAACAGCGGCCGGATCGGGCGGTCGATGAGACGTGAGGTCAGCGTCTCCTTCTCGGTGGGGCGTCCCTCGCGCTTGAAATAGCCGCCGGGGATCTTGCCGGCGGCGAAGGTCTTTTCCTGGTAGTTCACGGTCAGTGGGAAAAAGTCGATGCCGGGCTTGGCCTCCTTGGCGGCGACGGCAGTGGCGAGCACCGATGTGCCGCCATATTGGGCGAGAACGGCGCCGTCCGACTGGCGGGCGATGCGGCCGGTTTCCAACCTGAGCGGTCGGCCCGCCCATTCGATTTCTACGGTGTGCTTATGCAGCATGATGATGTCTCAACAAACAGGGATAGGTTGGGCCCGAGCGGGCCCCCTGAAGGCGAAGGCTCGGGTCGATATGTCGTGAAGGTCCACCGGCGCGCGGCGGTGAGCGTCTCGCATCACCGGCGAATGCCCAGGCGGTTGATGAGCTTCTGATACCGGTCCTCGTCCGTGGCCTTGACGTAGTCGAGCAACCGGCGCCGCTGACTAACCATTTTCAACAGCCCGCGCCGTGAATGGTTGTCCTTGTTATGCGTCTTGAAGTGATCGGTAAGATTGGTGATCCGTTCGGTTAGGATCGCCACTTGGACTTCGGGAGACCCGGTATCGCCGGGCTTGGTGGCATAGTCTTTGATAAGCTCTTGCTTGCGCAAAGCGCTGATCGACATCGGATGACTCCTATGAATTGACGATGTGCCCTAGCCCGGTAGATTGAACACTCGGGTGGGGCGAAATTCGCCTTGGCTGACCTCACCCACCGCCACGAGCGAACCCCGTGACGTGGCGTAAACGGGCCCTTTGAGAATTGGAGCATCCCGGCCTCTTAACAGCACGGGTTGGCCTCTCTTGAGCCTGGCCGCGTCCTGCCCGCTGATGGCGAGCGCCGGGATGTCGTCCAGCGCTGTCTCCACGGGCTTAAGCACGCTCAAAAGCGCGTCGCGGCCGGCGGCACTATGTCCTAACTCCTCCAGCTTTGCCAGGGAAATCGCGCCTTCTTCGCTAAAGGGACCGACCCGGGTCCGGCGTAATTCCGTCACATGGGCGACGGTGCCAAGCGCCTGCCCAAGGTCCCTGGCAAGAGCCCGAACATAGGTACCCTTGCCGCAACGCGCCTCGATGATGCAATGGTCTGGGTCCGGCATGTCGATGAGCTTGAGACTCGCGATCAGCGCCGGCCGTGGGGCAAGCTCGAAGTCCTGCTCGTCCCTGGCGAGGTCATAGGCTCTCGCGCCCGCCACCTTCAACGCCGAATAGCGCGGAGGTACTTGGCTGATCTCGCCCACGAAGCTCGGAAGCGCCGCTTCGATCTCGGCGCGCGCAGGCCTCCGGACGCTTGTCTCCAGCACAGCGCCCTCCGCGTCGTCCGTGTCGGTGGCCGCGCCGAAACGCACCGTGAAGCGGTACTGCTTGTTGCCTTCCACCGCGAAGGGCACGGTCTTGGTGGCTTCCCCGAACGCAATGGGCAGGACGCCCGTAGCGAGCGGATCGAGCGTGCCGGCATGCCCGGCCTTTGCCGCGCCGTAGAGGTGCCTCACCCGCGACACGGCCTTTGTCGATGTCATGCCTCGGGCCTTGTCGAACACGAGCCAGCCGTTAATGGGGGACCCTTTGCGCCGCCGAGCCATGTCGCGCCTGTCGCTCTTCTTCGTCAGCCGTCGAGATCGCGCGCGACCTTGGGCGAGGCGAGCAACTCATCGATCCGCTTCGAGCTGGCAAACGACGTATCGGTCTTGAAGCGAAGCTCGGGCATGAACTTGAGGCTCACGCGCCGCGCGAGCTCGCCCCGCAAAAAGCGCTTGTGCTGATCGAGATGCTTGACTGCATCCTCGGCCCCGGTGCCGCCAAGCGGCAGCACGAAGATGGTGGCGAGCTTCAAGTCCGGCGTCATGCGCACCTCGGACACGGTAAGCGAATATTGGTTCAGCACCTCGTCAACGATCTCGCCGCGGGCGAAGATCTCGGCCAGCGCATGGCGAATGATCTCGCCAACCTTGAGCTGGCGCTGGCTAGGGGCTCGTCCCTTGTCGCGATTGATCATGGCAATGCCGGAGGTCGCGGAGCGCGGCAGCGCCTAGAGAGTGCGCTGGACGTGCTCGACTTCGAAGCACTCGATGACGTCGCCCTGGCGCATGTCCTGGTAGCCTTCGAACGCCATGCCGCATTCCTGCCCGGCCACCACCTCGCGCACCTCGTCCTTGAAGCGCTTGAGCGTCGACAGCTTGCCTTCATGTACCACGACATTGTCGCGAATCAGCCGGACATGAGCGCCGCGCTCGACCTTGCCTTCGGTGACGCGGCAGCCTGCGACCTTGCCCACCTTGGAGATGGTGAACACTTCCAGGATCTCGGCATTGCCGAGGAAGGTCTCGCGCCGCGTGGGTGCCAGCAGGCCGGACATGGCTTGCTTCACCTCGTCCACCAGGTCGTAAATCACGGCGTAATAGCGGATCTCAACGCCTTCGTGTTCAGCAGCTTGGCGGGCCTGGGTGTTGGCGCGCACGTTGAAGCCGAGGATGACCGCACCGGACGTCGCCGCGAGGCCGACATCAGATTCGGTAATCCCGCCGACGCCGGCGTGAATGATGCGGGCCCTCACCTCATCGGTGCCGAGCTTGTCGAGGGCAGCGACGATGGCCTCCACCGAGCCCTGCACGTCGCCCTTGATCAGAAGCGTGAATTCCTTGGTTCCAGCGGCCTTGAGCTGGGTCATCATCTGTTCGAGCGAGCCGCGCTGACCGGCCACGGCGAGGCGTTTGCGCCGCTCGCGCATGCGATAGCTCGTGATCTCGCGCGCCCGCGCCTCGTTCTCTACCACTGCGAACTGATCGCCGGCTTCAGGCGCGGAGTCGAAGCCGAGCACCTCGACTGGCACCGAAGGTCCAGCTTCCTTGACCTGCTCGCCGAGGTCGTTGATCAGCGCGCGGACGCGGCCATAAGCCGACCCTGCCACGACCAGATCGCCGAGATGGAGTGTGCCGCGCTGGACGAGTGCCGTGCCCACTGGGCCACGGCCGCGCTCGAGCTTGGCCTCGACGATCACGCCTTCCGCCGGCCGGTTGGGGTTGGCGGTGAGTTCCAGCACCTCGGCCTGCAGCGCGATCGCCTCGAGCAGCTTGTCGAGGCCGGTCTTCTTGAGCGCGGACACCTCGATCTCCAGCGTGTCGCCACCCAGACTCTCCACCACGATCTCGTGGCTGAGCAATTCGGTACGGACTCGCTGGGGATCGGCGCCTGGCTTGTCGATCTTGTTGATGGCAACGATCATTGGCACCTGCGCGGCCTTGGCGTGATTGATGGCCTCCACCGTCTGCGGCTTGACGCCGTCATCCGCGGCCACCACAAGCACAACGATGTCCGTCACCTGGGCACCTCTAGCGCGCATTGCGGTGAAGGCCTCGTGGCCTGGCGTATCAATAAACGTGATCCTCTGGTCCGCGGACGTCACCACCTGATAGGCACCGATATGTTGGGTAATGCCGCCAGCCTCTTGGCTGACGACGTTGGTCGCGCGGATGGCGTCGAGCAGCGAGGTCTTGCCGTGATCGACATGGCCCATGATGGTCACGACGGGAGCGCGCGGCTGCACGTCCTCGGCCAAATCCTCGGCGCCGATGAAGCCCTCTTCCACGTCGGCTTCGGACACGCGGCGCACGGTGTGGCCAAACTCCTCGGCGATGAGCTGCGCGGTATCGGCATCGATCACATCGGTAATCTTGCGCATCTCGCCGTCTTTCATCAGATATTTGATGACGTCGACGCCTCGCTCGGCCATGCGGTTGGCAAGCTCCTGAATGGTGATGACTTCCGGCACCACCACTTCGCGCTGAATCTTCTGTTGCGCCTGCGGGCCGATGGTTTGCTTTTTCTGCCGCTCGCGGTGGCGTTTCAGCGAAGCAAGGCTCCGCTGGCGCTGCTCCTCGTCGAGCGCATTGGTGATGGTTAGGCGGCCGCGGACCCGGCGCTCCTCGCCAACGCGAGGCTTGACGGGGCGCTCCTTCTTATGTCGCGCCTCTGTGGTACGGGGAGCTTCCTCCTCCTCTTCCTTGACGACGAGGTGCTTGCGGGCGACTTCCTCGCCCTTACGCCTGGCCTCGGCTTCGGCCTCATGCCGCGCCTCCTCTTTCTTCTGGCGCTCGACCGCCTCGTCATGCTCCTTGGCCTTAACTTCCTCGGTGACGCTGCGGCGCGCCGCCTCTTCCTTGGCCTTCTCGCGCGCTTCAGCCTCGCGTTGCCGCGATTCATTCAAGGCCCTGAGGCGCGCGTCCTTCTCCTCGTCGGACAGGGCGCGCAGCACCACGCCCGGACGGCGCTGCTCATCTTCGCGTGCGCGCTTAGCTGGTGTCGGCTCCGGCGTCGCCGTTGCCACCTCAGGCTTCGGCTCCTCCATGGGGTGAGCCGCGGGAGTGGCGCCGACCGCCCGGCGCTTCTTCTTCTCTACCAGAACGGACTTTGAGCGCCCGTGGCTGAAGCTCTGACGTACATGGCCGGACTCCACCGTCCGGCGCACATTGAGCGTCATTTTGCGGCCTCCCTGAACGGTTTTGTCTTCAGTCTCGTTGATTTCACTCATTCCTTGTCCGTATCCGATCCAATTGGCTAGGGAAAGGCTGCGGCGTTGCCCTTGCGGTAACATTCCGCGCGGGAGGCGCTGGTGAGGAATTTCGCAGCCGCTCCGCCCTGGATCAGGGCTGCATGTATCACATTTGTCTTACCTGATGCCAAACCCAATTCCTCCGCGCTGAAAATGCGGATCGGAGCGGGCGTCTCACCCCTTGTGCTTGCTCGAAATCTACCGTCAAGCTTGCGGCAACCGTCCTCCGCCGCGTCGCTCGCATGGATAAGTGCGGCGACCCGGCCCCCGGCGATGGCCTCCTCGACCTTGACGGTGCCGAACACCACCTCTCCCGCTTTGTTGGCAAGCGCAAGAGCGCCAAGCGCGCCTTCAACCAGCAGTCGATCGACCTGGTCGGCGAGCCCCGCAGGGACTTTGACCGCGGTCTTTAGCGCTCGGGCAAAAACGTTGCGTTTGGCGGCTTCCGCCACCTGATCGTTGGCGGCCTTGACCCAGACGCCGCGGCCGGGAAGCCGTTCCTTAAGGTCGGGGACGATTTCGCCGCTTGGGGCGAGGACGAAGCGGATCAGATCCTGTTTCGGCAGGCCTTCACGCGTGAGAGCGCAGCGGCGGACGGGATCTCCCGTCTCGCTCGCCGTTTCGTGCTGTGGCTCCATAACATCCTGCCGCAACGGCACTGTCTCCTCAAAAGCTCCTGGTGCAGGGGGGGGCCGCTCATAACGCGGCGCCGCCGTCCTTGGCTTCGCTTTGCTCTTCGCCGTCACCTGCCTCGACCTCCTCGGGCTCCGGGACAAGGTCGGCTTCGTCGATCCAGCCGGCCTTGACGCGCGCGGCAAGGATCAGCGCCTCGACCTCCTGCTTGCTGAGGTTGAACGTATCGAGGATGCCCTCGTGGTGGATCGTCTCCTTGTCCTTGCGCTCGTTCCACCCCAACAAATCGTCGGTCGCGCAATCGGCAACGTCCTCCACGGTCTTCACGTTCTTTTCGCCAAGCGCGACAAGCATCGCCGTGGTGAGGCCCGGAATCGTCGCCACGTCATTGGAGACGCCGAGGGCCTTGCGTTTGGCATCCTGCTCGGCCTCGATTTTCTCCAGATGCTCGCGGGCGCGCGTCTGAATCTCCGCCGCGGTATTCTCGTCAAATCCTTCAATCGAAGCGATTTCGGACGGCTCCACGAAGGCCACCTCCTCGATCGAGCTGAAGCCTTCGGAAGCGAGCAGTTGCGCGATGACCTCATCCACGTCGAGCGCCTCCATGAACATGGACGAGCGCTCGGCGAACTCCGCCTGGCGGCGCTCCGACTCCGACGCCTCGGTCATGATGTCGATGTCCCAGCTGGTGAGCTGCGAGGCGAGCCGCACATTCTGGCCCTTGCGGCCAATGGCGAGCGACAGCTGCGCGTCGGGCACCACCACCTCGATGCGCTCGGCGTCCTCGTCGAGCACCACCTTGACCACTTCGGCAGGGGCCAGCGCATTGACGATGAAGGTCGCGGCATCCGGCGACCATTGGATAATGTCGATCTTCTCGCCCTGCAGCTCGTTCACCACGGCCTGCACGCGGCTGCCGCGCATGCCGACGCAGGCGCCGACGGGATCGATGGAAGCGTCGCGCGATACCACGGCGATCTTGGCGCGGCTGCCGGGATCGCGTGCCACCGATTTTATGGTGACGATGCCGTCATAGACCTCCGGCACCTCTTGGGCGAACAGCTTGGCCATGAACTCCGGATGCGTTCGCGACAGGAAGATTTGCGGGCCACGCTGCTCGCGGCGCACGTCATAGACATAGGCGCGGATACGGTCGCCGTAGCGGAAGTTCTCGCGCGGCAGCGTCTCATCGCGGCGCACGATGGCCTCGGCGCGGCCGAGATCGACGATGACGTTGCCATACTCGACGCGCTTGACGATGCCGTTCACGATCTCGCCGACGCGGTCCTTGTACTCGTCATATTGGCGCTCACGCTCGGCCTCGCGCACCTTCTGCACGATTACTTGCTTGGCGTTCTGCGCCGCCACGCGACCAAAATCGAGCGGCGGGAGCGGCTCGGCGATGAAGTCCCCGACTTGCGCCGCAGGGTTGCGGCGCCGCGCTTCCTCGAGCGAAATCTGTGTCGCCTCCATGGTCACCTGCTCGACCACTTCGAGCAGCCGGGCGAGCCTGATCTCTCCCGTCTTGGGATCGACCTCGGCCTTGATCTCGTTTTCGCTGCCATAGCGCGACTTGGCGGCCTTCTGGATCGCGTCCTCCATGGCCATGATCACCACCTGGCGATCGATCGCCTTCTCGCGCGCGACCGCATCAGCGATTTGCAAAAGCTCCAGCCTGTTGGCGCTCACGCCTGCCTGAGCCATCTGTTTCTGCCTCCGTTAAGTCTCAACTGGGCGGGACTGGCGCCCGCGATAAGTCCTCTAATGCGCCTTCTTGCCCGTAAGGTCGGCCCGGAAAGCGGCTTGATCTGCAACGAGCTTCGCCTCGCTGATCAGCGAAAACGGAATGCCGATTACTTGCGGCTCCTCTTCGCCGGGAAGCTCGATGCGGAGCAGCGCTTCGCCGTTAGAGACCCCTTCGATCCGGCCCCTGAACCGCATTCTGCCGTCGACCAGCTCCTTCAGCTCTATCTTCGCCTCATGACCGGTCCACGACGCGAAGTCGCTCGGCCGGACGAGAGGCCGGTCGATGCCGGGGGTCGAAACCTCGAGCCGGTAGCCACCAGGCATCGGATCGCGAGCGTCGAGCAACGGCAAAAGCCTCCGGCTGATGGACGCGCAATCGTCGATCGTCATCTGACCTTCCGGCCTTTCCGCCATGATCTGCACGGTGCCACCGTCACGGCCCGAAACCTTTACCCGCACGAGGCGGAAGCCAAGCTCCTCAACCACCGGCTCGGCGAGCTCGGCGATCTCGCGTTCGGCGCCGGTCTCTTTGGCGAAACGGCGATCGGAGCTTGATGAGCGGCTCGACATAGGTAAGGCCATGACTCCCGCGAAGAGACAGCAGAAAAGCAGGACGCCTAACAAAAAGGAGCGGGCGAAAGGCCCACTCCTGATCAAAACCAATCATGAGTTCGGGGTTAATATACGGTGTTTTTCAAAGGATTCAAGGAGGCTTGCACGGCGCACGCGGCTCCTTACTGCCCGAGGATGGACTGCTCGATGCGGTCGAAATCGTTGATCCGCCCATAGCTCAGGGCGCAGAGGCAGGAGGAGAGATAGCCGCCCCTGGCGGTGGCGCCTGAGGCGAGGCTGTCCTCGAAATTGCAGGCATCGTCGCCGAAAGCGATCCATTTTCGCTGCGCCTCTTTAGCATATCTAGCTGGGCGCGTCAGCCTTCACGTGCATGTCCCTGACCGCGGCCGCGACCGCCTCTTGCAGCGTCGAGAACTCCTGGTTGAGCAGGGCGTCGGCGGTGTCGGCGGCGCGGGCAAGGCAAGCATTATAGGCCGGGCTCGACTGGTTCTCCTGCTCGCAGTCTGTGTAGCAGGCGACCTGGATCTGGCTCTGGTCAAGCGCGAGCGCCGGCGATAAGAGGAGCAACAGCACGAGGAGATGCCTGCGCATCAATTTCCTCCGTATCACAGTCTCGCATGTCAGAGGCGGCGGAAACTGAGATAGGCCGGTTTGCGGCCCTCGCTCAAGGCCTTCCGTTCGTAGCGGGTTTCCGGCCAGTCCGAAGGCCGCTCCCGCCAATCCTTGGCGCTTTCGGCTGTCCAGGCGAAAGCGCGGTTTGTGAGGATCGTTCGGAGCGCTTCACAGGCGTAGTCGCCGCTGTCGGTGGCAAATCTCAACTCGCCGCCGGATGCGAGCACGCGCGCCAATTGTGCAGCGCTGTCGGATGAGAGCAGCCTCCGCTTTTGATGCCGCTTCTTTGGCCAGGGGTCTGGGAACAGCACGAAGATACGGGTGATGGAATGCGTCGCCAGCCAGGCGAGTACATCGCGCGCGTCGCCGTTATGGATGCGGATCGTGGTGAGCCCAGCGCTTTCGATCTTCCCGAGCAGGCTCGCCACGCCGTTGATGAAGGGCTCGCAGCCGATGAAGCCGGTTTTGGGATGATGCTCGGCCTGCCAGGCAAGATGCTCGCCTGAGCCGAAGCCGATTTCAAGCCACACTTGTGCAATGGGTTGCGCGAACAGGCTCGTAAGCGAGGAGGGGGCAGGCTTGGGGAGCGGAAGGCGCAAAGTGGGCAGCAGCTCAGTGAGCAGCCGGTCCTTCCGCCCGCTCAAGGGCCGCGCCTTGCGCCGGCCATACGATCTGAGGTGTCTTGGTTCGCTCACTCGGTACGCCTCATGCTTCGAGAGGCGCTGTCTTCGCAGCGCTTCTCAGCATGAGGAGGCTACCCTCACCCTGAGGAGGGCCGAAGGCCCGTCTCGAAAGGTGAACCCCGGACCTTTTCGCAAGGCTTTAGGTGAGCTCGGCGCGGATCGGCTCCACCAGGTCGAGGCGCTCCCACGAAAAGCCGCCGTCATTGTCGGGCTGCCGGCCGAAATGGCCATAGGCTGCGGTGCGCTCATAGATCGGGCGGCTGAGGCTCAGATACTCCCTGATGCCGCGCGGGCTCAAATCCATAACCCGCCGGAGCGCCTGCTCGAGCTCGGATTCAGGAATGTTGCCAGTGCCGTGCAGATCGACGTAGAGCGAGAGCGGCTCCGACACGCCGATGGCATAGGCGACTTGCAGCGTGCAACGTTCGGCAAGCCCTGCCGCCACGACGTTTTTGGCAAGATAGCGCGCGGCATAAGCCGCCGACCGGTCGACCTTGGTCGGGTCCTTGCCGGAGAAAGCGCCGCCGCCATGGGGCGCGGCTCCGCCATAAGTATCGACGATGATCTTGCGCCCAGTGACTCCGGCATCCCCGTCGGGGCCGCCAATGACGAAGCGGCCAGTGGGATTCACATAGATTTTGGTGTCGCGGCCGACCCAGCCTTGCGGCATGACCTCGTCGACGAAGCCGCGCACGATCTCGTGGACTCGCGCCTGGCCCACCTCTTCGCCATGCTGCGTGGACACCACGATCGAGTCGGCACGCACCGGCTTCCCGTCCTCGTAAGCGAGCGTCACCTGGCTCTTGGCGTCCGGCCCAAGCTCGGGCGCCCGGCCCGTATGCCGCGCCTTCGCCATCTCATGCAGGATGCGGTGGGCGTAGTAGATCGGCGCCGGCATCAAGGGTTCGGTCTCGCGACAGGCGTAACCGAACATGATGCCTTGGTCGCCAGCGCCTTCTTCCTTCTGCTTCTCGAGATTGGGATCAACGCCAAGCGCGATGTCGGCAGATTGCTCATGGACGTAGAATTGAAACTCGGCGTTCTTCCAGTGGAAGCCCTTCTGCTCGTACCCGATGTCGCGCACCGCCCGCCGTGCCGCATCCTCGATCAGCTCAGCCGTCACGGTTTTCGGTCCGCGTACCTCTCCCGCCATGACGATGCGGTTCGTCGTCACGAGCGTCTCGATCGCCACCCGCGAGAGCGGATCGGCGCCAAGATAGAGATCGACCACGGCATCGGAGATGCGGTCGCACACCTTGTCCGGGTGACCCTCCGAGACCGACTCGCTGGTGAAAAGATAATTTCGCCTGTTCGCCACTTGACCCTTTATGACACCGACGGCGGAGGACGGGACCGTTTCTCGCGCCGGGTTAATACAAGGATAGGGGTGGCGGTCAAGCCGCCTGATTTGGCTTAAGCGTTATCGCTGCTTGCACTCAAGGCCCGCACAAGATCGACGACGCTCTTGCGGACTTTTGAATCGGCGATCTTGACGAAGGCGCGATTGAGCTCGAGGCCTTCACGGCTGTTGAGGAATTCGAGGATAAAGGCTTCGGAGTCCGCCTCCGCCATGCCAGGCGTCTTACGACCATCGGAATGGGGCGCTTCCTCAAAGAAGAATTGAACGGGGACGTCGAGGATCTCGGAGATCTGGAACAGCCGGCTCGCGCCGATGCGGTTTACGCCCTTCTCGTATTTCTGCACCTGTTGGAAAGTAAGTCCCATGCTCTCGCCGAGACGCTCCTGACTCATGCCGAGAAGCATGCGGCGCAAACGGACCCGGCTCCCCACGTGCTGATCCACCGGGTTAGGCTTCTTGCCTGCCATGCGTTCACTCACCAGCGTCATGATGGGTTGGTCGAATTTACGACGGTTTTTGTGCAGTCCCCAATTAGGCACGTTACTTAGGGGTACATCCCAGGTCCGTCAAGCACTTAGGCGCTGTATGTTGCACTGCCCATATAGTTCGCCTTGAGAGGCATTTGCAAAGAGTTTCGAATGCCTGCAAATCCGGTCATGGCGCGTGGGCCCGCTTTGGTAGTAGGTCCGAAAGACGCAACGCGAGCCAGCCGAGGATCGCCAGGATAAGAACCGAAAGCTCGATCCATCGCCCCCAGCGCACGAATGGCGTCGGCGGCAGAGCCTTAGGCAGAAGCCCATCGACGACTCCCTCCTGCTTGAGACTTAGCTCGGCCACGACGCGGCCATAAGGATCGATGATCGCAGAGATGCCGGTGTTGGCGGCGCGCACGACCGGCAAGCCTTGCTCCACGGCGCGGAGCTCTGCCTGGTGAAAATGCTGATACGGCCCTGCGCTTGAACCGAACCAGGCGTCGTTGGTCACGTTGAGGAACCAACCCGGCCTTTGCGCTTTGTCGGTCACCTCGTCGGGAAAAATGATCTCGTAGCAGATGAGCGGCCTCGCCCGTGGGGCGCCGCGAATCGACAGCAGGCGAGGTCCGGTGCCGGCGCTGAAGCCACCGCGCACGCCCGTGAGCTGCATGATGCCGAGACTCTCCATGAAGTCCTGATACGGCAGATATTCGCCGAAGGGCACGAGGTGGACCTTGTCGTAGCTGCCGAGGATCTCCGCCTTGTCACCAAGCACGAGCAGGCTGTTATAGATGCGCGTCGAGGTAAGGCGACCTTGCGCATCGCGATCCTCGACGAGCCTGGCGGAGCCCACGAGCAGGCTCGTGCCCTCAGGCAGAAGATCGCCGATGGCGGCGAGCGCCTCTGGGGAGTCGGCCAAGAGAAAGGGGACCGCCGTCTCCGGCCAGACCACGAGCGAGATGCCGTCGAGTCCTCCAGCGCCGCCGGACTTGGTGAGATCGAGATAGGTCTTGAAGATTTCGGCGCTGTTCTCCGGGCGCCATTTTTTGGCCTGGTCCACATTCGCCTGGACAATCCGCAGTCGCACGCCGGGGGTGGTGGTGGCGTCAGCGCTTCCAAGCCGCGCCCCTCCCCATACCGTCCCGACAGCAAACGCGACGAGGAGGAGGAGCGTGACGAGTACCGTGCCTTTGGGTCGCGCGAGCCCGGAGCCTTGCGGTGCCCAGATGGCGAAGGGGCTTGCGAAGAGAAGCACGGCCAAGAGGCTCAAGGCGTAGACGCCAAAGATGGAGGCCACCTGCATCATAGGAAGGGTCGCGGTGAGCCCGTAGCCCACGAGATTCCAGGGCAAGCCGGTCAGCACGTGGCCACGGGCGAACTCGGCGAGGCCGACGGCGATGGCTAGCGCGAACACTCTCGCCGCGCCGGGACACCACAGAGCCATGGCAAGCGCCGCCGCCGCCGCATAAAAGAGCGCCATGCCGCCGGCGAGCCCCGTCATGGCAAAAGGGATGAGCCAGCCGTGCCGCCAGGGCTCGACGAGAAAGGCCTCGGCAACCCAATAGAGACCTGTGAGGAAATAACCGAAACCGAACCAGAAGCCGAGGAGGCCAGCGCATTTCAGCCGGCCGCCAGGCTCAGCGTGGCTCGCATGGCACCTGTCGAGCAGCCACACGAGCAGGCCGAAGCTCAAAAACAGCACGGGCCAGGCATGCACGGGCGCAAACGCGAGCACACAGATGGCTCCGGCGAAGGCGGCGAGCCCAGCGCGCTTTGCGCCGCTTGCCCGCGCAACCCAATCGGCCGCCGCTTGCACGGAATTTGAGAGCACTCAGCTGCTCTCGGGCGCTGGCGTTTCTGTCTCGATCTGCTTGCGCTCTTGCGGCGTGTGGATGCGCAGCTTCTTCATGCGCCGCGGATCGGCGTCAAGCACCTCGAACTCGATGCCACTCGGGTGCCGCACGAGCTCGCCGCGCGCCGGGATGCGGCCGGCGAGCGAGAACACCAGGCCGCCGATCGTGTCGATGTCCTCTTCCTGCTCCGGCGAGATCAGTTGCTCGCCGAGATGCTCCTCCAGCGCCTCGATCGGGGTCCGCGCATCGGCAATAAGGCCAAGGCGCAGATCGTCGCGGATCAGCGGCTCATCTGCGACGTCATGCTCGTCCTCGATCTCGCCCACGACCTCCTCGACTAGATCCTCGATGGAGACGAGACCGTCGGTGCCGCCATATTCGTCGACGACGAGGGCGAGATGCCTCCGCGACAGCTGCATGCGGAGGAGGAGATCGAGCACCGGCATGGAGGGCGGCACATAGAGGATCTCGCGGATGATGTTGATCGCGTCCACCGTGGTACCGAGATCAACGGCACCGAGATCGAGGCTCGCCGCCCCGGCCTTCTCCGCCGCCGTGGTGATCCACGACATGAGGTCGCGGATATGGATCATGCCGCGGGGGTCGTCGAGCGTTTCGCGGTAGACCGGGAGGCGGGAATGTTCAGCCTCGCGGAACACCCCCATCAACTCGGCGACGGTCATGGACTCTTCCACGGCGACGATGTCGGCACGCGGGACCATGACGTCCTCGACGGTGAGCTTGCCAAAGCGGAGAATGTTGAGGAGCATGGCGCGCTCTTGCGCGCTGAAGGTGTCGCCGCCGCCCTTGCTGCGGGCGAGCGCGTCCTCGATTACCTCGCGCAAATCGGGTTCCTCGCCGAGGCCGAACCGCGCCAAGAGGCGCTCGAGCCAGGACGGCTCCTCATCCGGCAACGGATCGCTTGTTGCCGGAAGCTCGCCCTCGGTCAGCGGAGCGTTACTCATAGAGACACCTCCGCGGGGTCCGCCACGTCCTCCCCATAGGGGTCGGTGATGCCGAGCCCGGCGAGGACCTTCGTTTCCAAGGCCTCCATAGCCTCGGCTCCCGCGTCGCGCTCATGGTTGAAGCCAAGCAGGTGCAACATGCCATGCACGACAAGATGCGCGACGTGATCGGCAACCGGGATGTGCTTGTCCTCAGCCTCTGCAAGTACCGTTTCGGCGGCAAGCACCACATCGCCAAGGGAGCATGGTTCGCCGGGCATTTCGCCCGCCGGCTCGCCGGCGGGAAAGGACAGCACGTTGGTGGAAGCATCCTTGCCGCGCCAGGTGCGGTTCAGCGTGCGCATCTCCTGATCGTCGGTGAGCATGAGCGTCACCTGGTAAGGAGCGTGTCGCGCCGGCGAAGCTGCGGTGAAGGCCGCACGCGCGGCGCGCGTGAGTATCGCGTAACTCACTGCGATGCGCTCCCAAATCTCCGCGTGGCGGACGACATCTACGTCGAGCGGGGAGCCCTGGCTGGTGCTACTTGGACCGGGATCAGCCATGGCGTTCACCCTGCTTGGGCGCCGCCTCATAAGCATCGACTATCTTGCCGACGAGCTCGCGGCGGACCACGTCGCGGCCGGTGAAGGCGATATGGGCAATGTCGTCGATGCCTTTGAGAACAGCGACGGCATCGAGCAGGCCGGAGTCCTTGCCGTCAGGCAGGTCGACCTGCGTCGGGTCTCCGGTGACCATCATCTTGCTTCCCTCGCCGAGCCTGGTGAGGAACATCTTCATTTGCATCGGCGTGCAGTTCTGCGCCTCATCTAGGATGATCATGGCGTGGGACAGGGTGCGGCCGCGCATGAAGGCCAGCGGCGCGATTTCGATCATGCCGGTGGCAAGACCGCGCTCAACCCGCTCCGGCGCGAGCACGTCGTAAAGCGCATCGTAGAGCGGCCGCAAGTAAGGATCGACCTTCTCGCGCATGTCGCCGGGGAGGAAGCCAAGCCGCTCTCCGGCTTCGACGGCGGGACGCGACAGGATAAGCCGGTCGCATTTGCCGCTTTCGAGGCAGGCCGCGGCGAAGGCGACGGCCAAATAAGTTTTGCCGGTTCCCGCCGGGCCGGTGGCGAAGACGAGGTCATGAGCCTGTAGCGCCGAGAGATAGGTGCTCTGAGCTGGCGTTCGTGCGGTGATCAGGCGCTTCCGCGTGCGGATCTGCTGCGCGGCGGGGACCTTCGCCTCTTGCTGGTCGGCCTCGACCGCAGGTTCGGAGTCCCGCGCATGGCGTATGGCGCCCACCACCTCGCCCACGCCGATCATCTCCCCTTGCGCGAGCCGGCTATAGAGTTGCTCGAGCACGGACTTCGCCGTCTCGCGCGAATGTTCTGGTCCGCGCAAGCTCACCACATTGCCGTTGACCACGGCCTGGATGCCAAGCCGGTCCTCGAGCACTGCGAGATTGGCGTCATAGTCCCCGAGGAGATCGCGCACGAGCCTAATGTCGTCGAAGAACACCACGAGCGGTTCTTCACGGCCATTGGCAGACGAGGCACTTGCGCGCTTATCAGACGCGGCCCTTCGCCCACGCGTCAATGGCGGTCTCCGTCCGCTGGCCTTGCCGGTCACACGGCCGCCTGAACTGGTTCGCGCCATTCAAACTCCGATTTGATGACACCGGTGAGACTGTTCGGCCCCGCGCTCACAATGTCAACATCCACGATCTGGCCGATAAGGTCCTCTGGGCCGTCCCCATGCACGGGCTGCAGATAGGGTGAACGCCCGGCGATCTGGCCCGGTTTCCTGCCGTTTCGCTCGAACAGCACCTTAAGCCTCCGCCCCACCGTGGCCGCATCGAAGGCCTTCGCCGCGTCATCGAGCAGGCTCTGCAGGAGGTGCAGGCGCTCCCGGGAAATCCGGTCAGGCACCTGGTCCGGCAGGTTTGCGGCAGGCGTGCCGGGTCGCGCGCTATACTTAAAAGAAAAGGCCCGCGCAAAGCCAATGCTGCGGACAAGCGCCAAGGTCTCCTCGAAATCGGCGTCGGTCTCGCCGGGGAAGCCTACGATGATGTCGGTGGAAAGCGCGATGTCGGGGCGTGCCTTCCTGATGCGTCCGACAAGCTCGGCATAGTCGTCCGCGGTGTGCTTGCGATTCATGGCGCGAAGGATGCCGTCCGAGCCAGCCTGAAACGGCAGGTGCAGATAGGGCATGAGCTTTGGCTCCTCGCCATGGAGCGCGATGAGATCGTCGTCCATGTCGCGCGGATGGCTCGTGATGTAGCGGAGCCGCTCGATGCCACGCATCGCCGCGAGCCGCTTGAGCAGCTTGGCAAGCGACCAGTCGCCACCATCGGGGCCTTCGCCGCGATAGGCGTTCACATTCTGCCCGAGCAGTGTGATTTCACGCGCGCCAGAGCGAGCGAGCCTTTCCGCCTCGGCGATGATGGCGGTAGCAAGCCGCGAGTACTCGGCGCCACGCGTATAGGGCACGACGCAGAATGTGCAGAACTTGTCGCAGCCTTCCTGCACGGTGATGAAGGCGGAAGGATGCGCGTGGGTAAGCGGCCGCTCCGGCAGCGACAGGAACTTGTCCTCGGCCGGAAAATCCGTGGCCACCAAGCGCTCGCCTCGCTCGCGCACGCGCCCGATCAGCGCCGGAAGCTCGTGATAGCTTTGCGGCCCGACCACGAGATCGACCACTGAAGCTCGGCCGAGGATCTCGCTTCCTTCGGCTTGCGCCACACATCCGGCCACCGCGATCATCGTGTCGAGGCCGCAGGCGCGCCTTTGCCGCTTCACCGCACGTACTCGTCCAAGCTCAGAATAGACCTTCTCGGCGGCCTTCTCGCGGATGTGGCAGGTATTAAGAATGATGAGATCCGCGGCGGCGATGTCGGCCGTCGGCTCGTAGCCATGTGCCCCAAGCGCTTCCTCCATGCGCTCGGAGTCATAGGCGTTCATCTGACAGCCGAAGGTCTCGATGTGCAGCTTTTTGGGGGCTTTCGCCATCGCCTGTTGGTGCGGCACTCGACTGCCTTTCGTCAAGATCCCGCTCGCGACCGCACCTCGAAACAGGGCCTTGCGGCAATTGTCGCAATCGAGGCCAGATGGGACCGAGCTGCTGGCTTTGCGTCCCCCCAATCCCCCGGCGATAAAGTCGCAAGGCGTCGGTTGTTTCCGGATGGGCGAGGGGCTATATACTCGACTCAACATATAGGCTTTAGATTCGCCATTTCGTCCGTGATCTCACAAAAAGCAAAATATGGTCTCCGCGCCCTGGTGGCGCTCGCCAAGGAAGGCGACTCGCTCATGATCGGCGAGATTGCGGCCCGCAAGAACATCCCGCGAAAGTTCCTGGAGCAAATCCTGCTCGAAATGAAGCGCCACGGCATCGTCCACAGCCGGCGGGGGAAGCTTGGCGGCTATAGTTTGCTCATGCCGCCGGACAAGATCACCTATGGGCAGGTGTTGCGCATCATCGATGGGCCGATTGCCCCATTGCCTTGTCTTAGCCGCATCGCCTATCGACGCTGCTCGGACTGCAAGACCGAGGAAACCTGCGAAATCCGGCGGGTTTTTGCCAGGGTCGCGGAGTCGGCGAGAGAGGTACTCGACCGCACGACGATCGCCGATTCCCTCAATTCGCCCCTCCTCGCTAACGAGCCGGGGAGCGGGGCCCGCGCGATGGCGCATCGCTAAGGCATCGGCGGGCTACCTCCAAAATTGGCAACAAATTCCGCTCTCTGACCCTTTCGTAGCGACGGGGCTTCCATCCACATGAAAAGGTGGTAAGGTCTCGACTTGATAAAGTCTACCGAATAGATAGAGTTAAGGGTGTTCCACAGAGGAGATCGCATCCATGAGGAGATTTCGAAGCACCCTTGCCGCCGTGGCGGCGGTTGGATTCACCACGGTCGCCGCAAGCGCTGTGCTTGCCGACACCACCCTGCTCAATGTGAGCTACGACCCCACCCGCGAGCTCTACAAGGCCGTCAACGAGGCCTTCGCCAAGGATTGGCAGGCCAAGACGGGGGAGAAAGTAACGATCGAGCAGTCCCACGGCGGCTCAGGCAAGCAGGCCCGCGCGGTCATCGACGGATTGCAGGCGGACGTCGTGACGCTCGCGCTCGCTGGCGACGTCAACGCCGTCGCCAAGGCCGGGCTCATTAAGCCCGATTGGCAGCAGCGCCTCGGCAACAACTCATCGCCCTATACCTCCACCATCGTCTTCCTGGTGCGCAAAGGCAATCCCAAGGGCATCAAGGACTGGGATGATCTGGTCAAGGACGGCGTCCAGGTGATTACGCCCAATCCGAAAACCTCCGGCGGCGCCCGCTGGAACTATCTCGCAGCGTGGGCCTACGCTGACCAGAAATTCGGCCACGACGAAGCCAATGACAAGGACTTCATCAAGAAGCTCTATGCGAATGTACCGGTGCTCGATACCGGAGCGCGCGGCTCCACCACCGCCTTCGCTCAGCGCGGCATCGGCGACGTTCTCATAGCTTGGGAAAACGAAGCCTTCCTCGCTCTCGACGAGCTCGGTGCCGACAAGTTCGAGATTGTCGTCCCCTCGCTTTCCGTAAATGCCGAGCCTCCCGTCGCCGTGGTGGACAAGGTCGTCGACGCCAAGGGCACCCGGAAGGTGGCGGAAGCCTATCTGAAGTTCCTCTACACGCCGGAAGCGCAGAAAATCATCGCCCATAGTTACTACCGTCCCATCAAACCTGAGGACGCAGACCCCAAGGACCTCGCGCGCTTCCCGAAACTGAAGCTCGTGTCTATTGACGATCCGCTCTTCGGCGGTTGGGCGAAAGCGCAGCCGAAGCATTTCGATGACGGCGGTATCTTCGACCAGATCTATCAGCCGAAATCGACGAACTGAGCTGACCCATGGCCGCAAGCTACGGCCTCGGGCTGAAACGGCCGAGCGCCATCCCGGGCTTCGGGTTGGCGCTCGGTTTTACGTTGACCTATCTCAGCCTAATCGTCCTCATTCCACTCGCCGCCCTTGTGCTCAAATCGGCGACGTTGGGGCTTGCCTGTTTCTGGGACACGGTCACCGGCGCCCGCACGCTTGCCGCGCTCCGCTTGAGTTTTCTCACCTCGCTGTTCGCTGCGACGGTCAACGCCGTGTTCGGTACGATCATCGCCTGGGCGCTGGTTCGCTACCGCTTTCCTGGCCGGCGCCTGCTCGATGCCTTTGTCGACCTTCCTTTCGCGCTCCCGACCGCGGTGGCCGGCATCGCGCTCACCGCGCTTTACGCACCGAACGGGTGGATCGGGCAGTGGCTCGCGCCGCTCGGCATCAAGGTGGCCTACACGCCGACCGGCATTGCCGTAGCACTTATCTTCATCGGTCTCCCGTTCGTGGTGCGCACGGTGCAGCCGGTGCTCGAAGAGTTCGACCGCGAACTTGAGGAGGCTTCCGCGACGCTTGGCGCCAACCGGCACCAGACCGTGTTCCGCGTGATGCTGCCGACGCTGATGCCGGCGATCCTGACCGGTTTCGCGCTCGCGCTCGCCCGCGCCGTCGGTGAGTACGGATCGGTGATCTTCATTGCCGGCAACATGCCGTTCATTTCCGAGATCGCCCCGCTTCTCATCATCATCAGGCTCGAAGAATTCAGCTATCCGCAGGCCGCGGCGATCGGCACGGCGATGCTGATGATCTCTTTCGGGCTGCTCTTCTTCGTGCACCTGATCCAAGCTTGGCGCAGGCGGAGGTTCGGAAATGACTGACGCTGCCATCGCCCCACTCCTGGTCGCGCCGATCGAGGGACCAAGGGTCACCACCGAGCGGCCCTTGGTCCAGGTTACGCTGATCGGCGTCGCTGTGATTTTCCTGGTGCTGTTTCTGCTGTTGCCCCTTGCCGCGGTGTTCGTCGAGGCGTTGAGGGCTGGCCTCGGTACCTATTTCGCCGCCATCACCGAACCGGACGCGGTTGCCGCGATCAAGCTCACGGTCTTGGTCGCGGCTATTGCCGTTCCTGCTAATGTCGTGTTCGGGCTCGCCGCTTCCTGGGCCATCGCCAAATTCGAGTTCAAGGGCAAGAGTGTGCTGAACACTCTCATTGACCTTCCCTTCTCGGTGTCTCCGGTGATCTCCGGCTTGATCTATGTGCTCCTGTTCGGAGCACAGGGCTATTTCGGGCCCTATCTGCAAAGCCACCACATCCAGATCATCTTTGCACTTCCCGGCATCGTGCTGGCCACGATCTTCGTCACCTTCCCCTTCGTCGCGCGCGAGCTAGTGCCGTTGATGCAGGAACAGGGGACGCAGGATGAGGAGGCCGCGCTGTCCCTCGGCGCCAGCGGCTGGAAGACTTTCCTCAAGGTGACGCTGCCCAATATCCGCTGGGCTCTGCTTTATGGCGTGGTGCTCTGCAACGCGCGTGCCATGGGCGAGTTCGGCGCGGTGTCGGTCGTCTCCGGACATATCCGGGGCAAGACCAACACCATGCCTTTGCATGTCGAGATCCTGTACAACGAATACAACTTTGCCGCCGCCTTTGCCGTGGCTTCGCTTCTGGCGCTGCTCGCCCTCATAACCCTCGTCATAAAAATCGGCCTGGAATGGCGTTACGCCGACCAGATCGCCGCCTCACGCCGCCACTAGGAGAAAATCATGGACGCTCGGGCGGTAAATGAGGTGAACTCTGCGGCCGGCGGTGTTTGGCCGCTCTCCTGGACGACGCGGTGGGATAGGCCGATGCATGTCAATGTCCAGAACGTCGTCAGAACCTTCGGCGTGACGCCGGCGCTGCACGGGGTTTCGCTCGAGATCGAGCCCGGCGAACTCGTGGCTCTACTCGGTCCTTCTGGCTCCGGCAAGACGACATTGCTTCGCATCCTCGCCGGTCTCGATATTCCGACCGAGGGGCGTGTGATGTTCGATGGCGACGACGCCCTGAAGCTCACGGTGCAGCAGCGCAACGTGGGGCTCGTGTTCCAGAACTATGCTCTGTTCCGCCACATGAACGTGCTCGACAATATCGGCTTCGGTCTGCGGGTGCGGCCACGAACCCGCCGCCCAAGCCGCAAAGAGATCTGCAAGCGGGCGCTGGAGCTGCTCGATCTCGTGCAGCTGTCGGGATTAGAGAAGCGCTTCCCGTCCCAGCTCTCCGGCGGCCAGCGCCAACGGGTCGCCTTCGCCCGCGCGCTTGCCATCGAGCCGCGGCTGTTGCTGCTCGACGAACCCTTCGGCGCTCTCGACGCCAAAATACGCCGCGACCTCCGTCGCTGGCTGCTCGAGCTGCACAACAAGACCGGGCATACCACCGTGTTCGTCACCCACGATCAGGAAGAGGCGCTCGAGCTTGCCGACCGCGTGGTGGTGATGAGCGAAGGTAGGGTCGAGCAGATCGGCACGCCAGATGATGTCTATGACGCACCGAACTCGCCCTTCGTTTTCTCCTTCATCGGGGAATCGAGCGTCCTCCCCGTGCGGGTCGAGCAGCGCAAAGTGTGGCTCAACGAAAAGCCACTCGACCTCCCCGCCAGCGATGTGCCGAACGGGCCGGCGAAACTGTTCCTGCGGCCGCACGATGTCGATGTCGTCGACAACGTGTCTGGCGCCATTGTGGGGGAGGTGACCGTCTTGCGGCGTCATGCCGGATTGCGGC
>Ga0187817_10000235_pt1 | contig 22127 bp, 18 predicted proteins | sample NC_wetland_sal_i_17_FD_132431 | JGI IMG/M metagenome (GOLD analysis project Ga0187817, IMG submission 132431) | Wetland sediment microbial communities from Neuse River Estuary, North Carolina, USA - SO4_2 | ecosystem: Environmental > Aquatic > Freshwater > Wetlands > Sediment | place: USA... | reverse complement strand
GTCGCGGGAACCGCGAGCAACGTCGAGAGCACGGTCGCGCCCAATCGCATCATCCAAATTTTCCTCATTGGGACCTCCGGAGGAATCTCCCGGGGATTATACACCTCCGGGACGCGCGATACCCCAAAACCTTTACGATGGCGATTCCTCGTAAATAGTTTTACCGTCCCACCGAGATAAGTTCCATAAACCGCAATGGGATGCCCGAGTGGTGGCAGGAGCAGTTGCCGAGGCCGCCCCGATTTCAAATTCCATAGATTTTGGACGGTGGGAGTGGCTGCGGGCGGCAAGGAGCAATTTCCGGAAAAGTCGTTTTTGTTGCTACTAGAAAAATGTGATCTCGCATGCTTGCAACTAGTTAGCTCGAATCCTACTCGGGGGAATGTTGCTACTAGATTTTTCCTCGCCTGTCTTTCCCGTTCCTCATACCGCGGACGTCCTGCCGTCGCCGTGCCCTTTCGTAGCGCTGGCATCTTGCGGGGGTCTTGTCCGTGTCCTGCCGTGGCCTTTCGTAGCGCTGGCATCCTGGCGGCGTCCCGCCGTTTGATTGGTGTGCCTCCCGAACTTAGGCTCGGGGGACGTTGGTTTCCGAATCTAGGTTTAGAGTTGCTATTAGACTTTGCGATGTATCTTTGTTTGCGGCCGGTTAGCCCGAATTCTGAACTCGGGAGTGTTGCGATTAGCCTTTTGTTCGCCTTGCTGGGCGGTCGTCTGCCGGGAGACCGAAGCCGGCCGCTAACCGGCGCTCCCGCGCGTCTCATCCGAAAATCCTCCATTCGTAGCATGACACGACCGAGGAGCAAAAACCACTGGCCATCGGTACAGTTTTTGAGGGCGCGCGGCCACTGTCCGTCCGAGACCCGCATGAAATCCGAAAATGGAGACGAGAGAAAAGTGAAATTGGAAAATTGGAAAAGGGATGGCATCAGAGCGCCGATGATATCACTGCGGTAGTTAACGCTGGGGTGATTTGCAGTTGTCTTGCTGCGGTATTTGTCTTTGAAGTGGACTTTGCGGGCGCCCCATCTTTCGTCGCTGTTTGCGAAAGGTGGGGTTTTTGATTTTTTTTCTAGTTGTCTTGGGTTCCGATTGAACGCACGGGAGTGGATAGGGCCAAGAGAAAGGTGAGGGGAAACAAATCAAGAGCAACAGTCGTATTGATGATCTTTTGCACTCACGGCGATGGGAATTGAACTATTGACCCGCCGCGGAAGGTGTCTGGGGCGGATCCGGTAGGTGAGACAGGAATTGATCGCGGAAACTGTTCTTCAGAATGCGCCTGGCGATCGTCCTTGTCAAAGGTAGCAACTGGTTCACACGCTCAAGCTTGAGCATATCGTCAATCGACATTCCAGATTCGCCACTGTCGAGGATGCCGTGAGCGACTTCGTTTCGCAGTGGCGTGAGCTTGGATTCGATGATCTGCCCAAAACGTCTCCCACGGACATCTGGCGGCAAGACCTGATCGACAGTAAGGTCCGGCCAATCTCGTGGACCGTAGATAGCGTTTAGCCATGGTCGCAGCGCTTCTGACTCGGCTGGAACATCTTCGAATCTAAAGCATTGTGGCTTGTGACCAGACGCTCTCGCTTCCTTGGCCAGGCGGTTCCTCCGGAGGCGCACGCCTTCAATAATTTTGTAGAGGCAAAGAAATCTGTACGCCGAACTGTTGGTATTCAAGGCCTCTCTGTAAAGGCCCGCATAGTGCAAAAACTCTGGTTCGAGTTTCGGCTCGCCTTCCACATCCACAGGCCCGATCCCTTGCGCTTCAAATCTCCGCGGGGGATGTTAAACGTGGAGGATTTTAGGATGGCAGGCGACAGGCAGCGCGCGCGGCGGAACTGGAACTCTCGGGAAGCGGATGAGGTGCCGACCTTCATCATGATATCTCGTCCGGCTTTGCAGCCCACTCGGCGCTCAGCACCGGCAATCGCCTCCGAAAAGGCGAAGAAAAAGCTAATCCCCGTCCGGGGATTAGAAATCGAGCTAAGTCACTGAAAACACGAGGCCGGCACCCGTTCTAATCTGCTCAAAACGGCCCCCAGAGAACTGTTCTGCCCCCTCCGCGAGCGAAAAGTCGGCAGCAACGGCAAAGGCAACGACGAAAGAAAGAGAGATTCCTCGCTCGCTCGGAATGACAATCGCGTGGGAGGAGGCAACGGCAACAGGAAAGAAAGAGCCCGGACGCCGGCAGGATGCCAGCGGTACGTAAGGCAACGGCAACGGCAACGACGAGAGAAAGAGAGGTTCCTCGCTTCGCTCGGAATGACAATCGCGTGGGAGGAGGCAACGGCAACAGAAAAGAAAGAGCCCGGACGCCGGCAGGATGCCAGCGGTACGTAAGGCAACGGCAACGGCAACGGCAAAAGCAGGGCCTGCCCCGGCGCTATTTGTTGGAGCTCGCCGGGGGTAGATTGAGCTCCTTGGAATATTTCGCGAGGACGGCGTTTACGGCGTCGGCCATTTTTTGCTTCTCGGGGTCGGGCTGCTCGACGACCGCGACAGGCGTCCCAGTCCACACGCCGATAGTTTGGCTGTGAGTGAATGTAGTCACCTTCGTGTCAATCGGCGCGACGGTCGAACCTTGCGCATGGGTGGCGGTATTCGCCTGGACGGCTGCCGTCAATTCGCTCGTAAACTTCTGGCGCACGCCGGGATCGGCAATTTTCGCGCTGAGTGCGGCCCAATCCACTCCCAGCTCTCCCTCATTCGCAGGCCCCGGGGCACGCTTGGGCGCGGAAGCCCGCCGGGGAGGGTTGATCTTCCTGGAATTCTTGGTGCTCTTAATTGCGGCTCCATCATAGTGGAGCGTGATTTCTCCGTCGATTCCCGTCGCGGTGTAGGAGGGAAGCTTAAAGCGGAGAATGGTCCAAGGTTTCATGCTCTCGATGCCAAGATATTGTTGCCCCGGCCCGCTCGTCTCGAGCTGGCTGAAGGGCGTCGTTAGGACGCTCACGCTCTTCGCGCCGTCGGGCCAGGGGAGCTGGAGCGCGTAGGTCGAGTCTCCGATATTGCTCGGCCAATTGTAGGTGTGGCTCGAGCAGGTGCCTTCGTTGCCCTGGTTGCGGACAAAGAAAGCCCAAGTCTCGTCCGCGCCGCCGTTGTCCGAGAAATTCCAGGCCACTTCGATAGCGATGATAAAAACCGGGTGCAATTCCGAGTAACCTTTGTGGACGCCGTCAATCCCCATCAGCCCGGTCACAATGGCATACTCGCCGTCTGCAAACTCGATGGGATTATCTCCGTTCTCGCTGATGAGTTCGTCTGGCGAGGTGGCATTGTCGTGAAAAGCTTTCCAGAATTTGGTGTTGTAATTTGCGGTGGTCTCGCCGTTTTTGAACTCGAGCCCTATGCCGTAGTCGGGCCCTTCGAATTGGGTGGTCTGCCCGGATTGATAATCCGTTTCGAGACCGAGATTGATGTCATCGTCTTCCGGCGGCGGGCCCGACCACGGGCGATAAAAAGCGCCGCCTTCATAGGTGACCACAAACCAGTTGATGTGCCCGTCGTAAACCGTATCGGACGTGTTGCAAATTCCGACCGTCTCGCCGGCCGAAGAGGTGTACGGATTCTTGACGGGGTTCTGCGAGGTGCAATATTCGCTGTCCATAGACAGCACTTGGAGGGTGGGAGGCAGCGGGCCTGGCCCCACTATGTTCTTGGTGACGATGCAGGAGCCCTGGAAGTCCGGCACTTGCCCCGGATTTTCCACCTGGAAGGACCAGAGAGGATTCAGTGGAACACCATTGTCGTCAATGCCGTCTTTATCGGTGCGCCAGGTGAGGTCGAAATTTTTGTGGTCGCCAAAGTGCGAATAAGCGACCGGCACTTTGGGGGTAAAGACGGAAACGCCCGCCCACGCCGGACCGTCATTTTTGCACTGGTCGTCCGTGCCGGTGTCATAGGAATAGTAACCATTATCGTTAAATGCAAAGTCATAATAGAGCAGGAACAAAATGGATTTTTTTGGATACGTCGAGCTGCCACTGCCGGCAAGCAGTCTCCCATCAGGCGGTTGCTGGGCGAGGACCACCTCAAACGGCTGATCCCTACCCGGCGGAACACCGTCCTTGGCGGGTCCGACATAGAGCCCCCCGGCATAATAAACTCCGTACAAGTTGAAGGGCTCGTTGGTAATTTCTTGCGGCGTGAGAGATGGATCGATGTATCGCCGCCATCTTTGTCCAGGGAAGCCGGCGTTGGTGTGGACGCAGCCACCGGCGGAGAATTTGACATTGTCGCCTGCATCGAAAACGATGCCGGAATACTGCGTGGTCCCCCGGCTCACGTTGGGATGATCGATTCGCCAGTGAATTGTCTTGCCCGAGGAATCTTCGCTCTCAGTCTTGCTGATGATGTCGAGAATGTCGTCGTGGCCATTGGGCGAGTTTGTGGAGGAGAGCACGCACCTCAGTTTGCCGTCCACATTCCATATCGCTCCCTTTGCGCCTCCCTGCAAGGATTGGTTGGGGCAGCTACTCACATCTGCGGCCGACATGACGTCGTTCGCCGGCTTGCCGAAGAAATCCTTGCACGTGGCTTTCAGGCTGCCGTCGTGGGCAGTGGATATATCCGTGCACTTCTCCTTGTAGGGGCCAACCGAGTCGTCGGCTCGCGAGGCGGTGGGGGCTAGGAGCAGTCCCAACGCGAAAACCACAAATAAAATAGGCGCCGTGAGGATTCTTGTCATGGTCTCCACCTCCGAAAGCGAATGCGCTCTCGCGGAAAATGTGAATTTGCGCTCTAAGCCGCCGCTCACCGGGAGCAAAACTTTTCTGCGCGGGGCGATATGGTTGGCCGAAGTTGCCTTCGGAGCCTCGAAGTCAGCGGCAGTATACTCCAAGACTCGTAATGCATTGCGAATTATGAATCGCGCCTCGCCCGGCCATGTGGTTGGAGCGCGCGAGTTGGGTGGCATGAATGCCGCCTCGATAACGAAGTCGGGAGCCTCCTGCGGCGGGCAGAAGCAAAGAGCGTGCCGCTACAAATGCAGAGCAGAGTCGGCCAATCGGGAGATTGGCGTTCCCGGGAAGGGCGGGGCGGGGGAAGCCCGCAGTTCGCGCCGGGAATCGGGGCGGGGAAGGCGTATTGACGCGTGGGGAGATTCCTTTTACATTCGTGAGATGGCTGTGAGCAAGATCCAGGTCGGGCAAGTGTGGAAGAAGGACGATAGCGGCGAAAACTATTTGATTACAAAGGTTTACAATGAGGCGCTGGCGACCTACGCGCTGCTGCGCAAGGCCGGCGCCGAAAACGAGCGCGCCTTGAAAGTGAAAGTGGACCATCACGCCAAGGTTGTCACCCTCCCCGGATTCAGCTACACGCAGCAAGCCGACGATTTTTAGATCCCCACTTAAGAATTAGGATGAGCGGCTTCCATCCGAATGTCTGGGCGATGGAAATGCAGCTTTAGCGCTTCGCCAGGGCGGCAGCGAGCTTGTCGAGGACTTGCGACCAGCCAGCGGGCTCGCCCTTGGTGGCGTCGGATTCGACGGAGTGGATTCGGTGCAGGGTGAGCGTGGTTTTGCCATCGTGCTCGGTGAAGGTGACCGTGGTGCGGACTTCGTCGCCGGGCACGAAGTGGAGGGTGCTGATAAAGACGATGCGCTCGGGGACGACGATTTCGCGGTAAATGCCTTCGGCGCGGTGTTCTTTGCCGTCGGGGCCGCGGAAGACGAAGCGCAACGCGCCGCCCACGCGGAAGTCCACTTCGCAGACGGGCATAGTGATGCCCGTGGGGCCCCACCAGCGGACCAAGTGCTCGGGCTTGGTCCACATTTCGAAGACGAGCGCGCGCGGTGCGTCGAAGACGCGTGTGATGGTGAACTCCCAGCCGGCGGGCGTTTTGGCGGTCGGGATTTTTTCGTTACTGGCGGCCATGTTTTTTCTCCTTGCTTCGAAGTTCGCGCAGATAAATCTCCAGGCGATCAAGGCGGGCTTCCCAGAAGCGGCGATAGTGTTCGACCCATTCGGCGACGTCCTTGAGCGGACGGGCTGCCAGGCGGCAGGGGCGCCATTGCGCTTCGCGGCCGCGGGCGATCAGGCCGGCGCGCTCGAGGACTTTGAGGTGCTTGGAGACAGCCGGCAGGCTCATCTTGAATGGCTCGGCGAGGTCGGTGACCGAAGCTTCGCCGGCGATGAGGCGCGCGAGGATGGCGCGGCGGGTGGGGTCGGCGAGAGCGGCGAAGGTGGCGGAGAGGTGGTCGGGGGGCATCGTATTTAACTCAGCGGTTAAATACAACGGATGCGAGGAAGTGTCAAGCGAATTCGCAAAGGGCGGAATCAGACGGACCGGACCGGGAGCTTGACCACGTCATCGACGCGCATGACTTCCTTAACGACGAAGCCTTCGGCGTATTGGACGCCGATCATGCGGCCATAGTGGCGCGCCTGGTGGTTCATTCTTTCCTCGAGCTGGTCGAGCGGCAGGAAGACTTTCGAGCGACGGTCTTTTTGGGGCGGGCGGAATTGAGAGGCGTAGGCGAGAATGGCGCGGCGCCGCCTTTGAAATTGACGGGTGATGTCCACGGCGAAGGTGGGGGTGACGTCGGCGTAGGCGGCGGCATAGAGGATTTTGAACGGGCGGAAGGCTTCTCCGGCGAGAGGGTAATTTTTCAGGCCGGCGATGAAGCAGGCTTCGTAGCCGAGGCGCGCGGCGGTGTAGTGGTCCGGGTGGCGGCCGTCGAAGTACGGGAGGATGACGGTGTGGGGCTGGAATTCGCGGATCACTTCGGCGATGGCTGTCTTGTAGTCTTCTTGCAAGGAGAGCCGCGCGTCGGGGAGGGCCAGATTGCGGCGCACGCGCACGCGCAGAATTTTTGCCGCACGGGCGGCTTCGCGGAGGCGCGTTTCGGGCGTGCCGCGCGTCCCGGTTTCGCCCTGCGTCAAATCGAGGATGCCGGTGCGATAGCCCTCCTCGGCCATTTTCAGCAGGGTGCCGCCGGAGGTGAGTTCGACATCATCGGGATGCGGGGCAATGGCGAGCAAGTCGAGCTTCATGAAGCCTCCAATCGCGCGGCAATTCTACACCACGGGGCGCCGGGAGATTTTTCTGTTCTGGGAGGAGGAGGGCGAAAGCTAAGGATCGCCGCGGAAGGATGAATTATGGCGCGGACGGGCGTGGAAAACGAAAGCGAGGTGGAGCGGGGGACGCGGCCCCCGCCCCGGCCGTTGGATGAACTGAGCCAAACTCGGTGGGCTGGTTCGATCCAGTGAGCCAACCATCAAAATTTTTGCAATGGCGGCGTCAAACGCGGCATGGGTGCGGCTGGACGTCGCTACGGATCCATACGGGGACCAGTCGAGAGAGAGCCTCCCCTGCGAGCGGCAAGTTCGTAAGCCAGGGAGGCGCCGCGGATCGGCTCCGCATCCAACGGCGATTCACCGCCACGCCCCCTGGCTTGCTACTCAGATGGACCGCAAAGTAGTGAAGCGGGCAGGCGAAACGTTTCACGAACGGAGAATATTTATTTGGGGGGGCGCTGATGCTAATGTGTCGGCGATCTCCGGAGGGAGACACAGATGGCGGGAAATGCAACGAAGGGGCAGGCGTTGGCGGGGCGGGTGGCACTGGTGACGGGCGCGGCGAAGCGGATTGGCCGGAGCATTGCGTTGCGGCTGGCGGCGGAGGGAGCGGACGTGGTGGTGAATTACGAGACGTCGAAGGCCGAGGCGGAAGAGCTGGTGCGCGAAATCAAGGCCGGCGGGCGGCGGGCCGTGGCGGCGCAGGCGAATGTGTCGCAACGCGAGGAAGTGCAGAAGCTGTTCTCGAGCGTGGAAAATGAATTCAGGCGGCTGGATATTTTGGTGAACAACGCGGGGATGTTTTTCGCGGCGAAATTCGAAGAGCTGACCGAAGAGCAGTGGGACCGGATCATGAACACGAATTTGAAGTCGCAATTTTTGTGCGCGCAGGCGGCCGCGCCGATCATGAAGCGGCAGGGACGCGGAAGGATTATCAATTTGTCGTCGCTCGGGGGCCTGCTGGCGTGGCCTGCGTACACGCACTATTGCGTGTCGAAGGCGGGAGTGATCATGCTGACGCGCTGCCTAGCGAGCGCGCTCGGGCCGGAGATTTTGGTGAATAGCGTGGCGCCGGGGACGATTCAATTTCCCGGCGAGGTGCCGGACGAGGATTACATCAGGCGGGTGCCGCTGCATCGCACCGGCACGGGCGAAGACATCGCGGACGCTGTGGCGTATCTGGCGACGGCGGATTTTGTGACCGGGCAGGTGCTCGCGGTGGATGGCGGGCGTTTGTTAGTGTAGCCCGGCCGAGACGCCGGCCTTGACGTTGGGGCTGAAGGGGATGGGCGGGACGCCGGGGCCGGTGACGCGCAGGATGGGGCCGCGGAATTAATCCGCCGCTACGGCGCGGGTTTTGGCCCACTGCCGGATCGACTCGACTTCTTCGGCACGAGTCACGCTCAGCGGCCGCGTCGATTGAATCTCTGCCAGAAGGATTTCCGTTGTCAGCTGTTGCTTCTGCGCAAACGCGGTGTAAAGCCCGGCAATAATCGCCTGCTCGATTTCCGCTCCGGAGAAACCGCCAGTCCCCGCGGCGAGTTTCGGCAAGTCAAACTTGGCGGGGTCGCGCTCGCGCTTTTTCAAATGCAGTTCGAAGAGCGCCGCGCGGACTTCAGCGCTGGGCAAATCCACAAAGAAAATTTCGTCGAATCGCCCCTTGCGCATCATCTCCGGCGGCAAAATCGTGATATCGTTCGAGGTTGCCGCCAAAAAGACGCCGCTTTCGCGGTCCTGCATCCAGGTCAGAAGAGTTGCCAGGATCCGCTGCGACAATCCCGCGTCCGCGTCTCCGCTTGAGCCGGCAGACGCAAACGCCTTTTCGATTTCATCGATCCACAGCACTACCGGAGCGAGCTTTTGGGCCAATTCGAGCGCCTTGTGCAGTTTCTTCTCGCTCTCGCCTATAAACTTGTCGTACAACGCTCCCGCATCCAACCGCGCCAGCTCAAATCCCCATTCGCCGGCCACGGCGCGCGCGGCAAGGCTCTTCCCGCAACCCTGCACGCCCGTAATTAGGATCCCCTTCGGCGGGACGAGGCCGAATCGCCGGCCTTCCGGCGTCAACGCACTTTTGCGTTTCATGATCCATTCACGCAAACGGCTCATTCCGGCCACGTCGCCAAACGACGCGTCGCGCCGCACAGTCTCGAGCAGCCCGTCGCTCCGCAGCGCTTGACGCTTGGCCTCCAGCACGTCATCTAGCAATCCGGCGTCGGCGCGTCCGCGCGAAAGGGCGCACTTCCGCAGGGTGCGCATGGCCTCTTCGGTCGAAAGGCCCGCCAAATTTTGCGCCACTTGTCCCATCGCGGGGAGGTCGAGCGCCACTGGAACGCGCTGTTCGCGATTCAATTCCGCCAATACGCATCTCACTGCCGGCAACAGATCCTCCGCCGTGGGCAAGCTAAGTTCGAAGTGCGCCGCTTCAGACGCAAGCTCCTCCGGTAATTGGAGCGAGGGAGCAGAAATCACAATCGCTCGGCGGACGGTCCTGAATTTTTCCGCCAGGTCGCGCAAACGGCGGCAGATTTTGTCGTTGTCGCAGTAGCGCGCGAAATCTTTCAATAGGAAAATGGCGTCGCCCTGGAGGGATGAAATGTTCGCGAGCGCTTGCTCCGGCTGCTCGCTGTTGTAAATCGCCGCGCCGTGAAACTTCGCGAGGCCCGTCGTGACGCTCCACTCATAAAGAGGCACGGCTAATTCCGCGGCCACGTCCAAGAGCAACTGCTCAAAGCGTTCCTCCTCGGGCGTTTCTACGGTGATGATCGGGTGGCGTGAATTGACAAGCAAACGCAGTTCGTCATGCTTGGTATGTTTCGGTGGCGCGCTCGCTTCGCCGGCTTGATGCATCACCGTGCCCGGCCCCTCCTGTCTCGCAGTTGACGGGGGCAGGGAAGCGTTGGACGGCTCTTTCAGATCTTTCGACAATGCCTGTGGCCTCGTGTGACGATGAAAAGTCGAATTGTGCACAAAAGTACGGTAGAGCTCGCAGAAACAGGCTACCAAAATTGCGAAGTAGAAATAGGCGGTTTTGAGGCGCGCGGCGCAAGCTCGTCAATACGCCGATTTGAATCGCGCCTCTTGTCCACGCGGGAGAAGGCGCAAGTCCTGCCGGGTCAGTCCATGGGACCCACGAGAACGACTGATTACTCTTGTCCTTGAGATGCCGCAGCTAGTAGGCGGCGAGTTTCTCGATGCCAGCGAGGATTTTATCGGTGTTGACTTGCCAGGCTTTGTCGAGATTGGGGCTGAAGGGGATGGGCGGGACGTCGGGGCCGGTGACGCGCATGATGGGGCCGTCGAGATCTTCGAAGGCGTCCTCGCTGATGATGGCGGCGAGTTCGGCGCCGAAGCCCATGGTTTTCTTGTCCTCGTGAACGATGAGGACCTTGCTCGTCTTGCGCACGGAATTGAGGATGGTGTCCTTATCAATGGGAGCGAGGGTGCGGATTTCGACGACTTCGGCGTCCACGCCACGCTTGGACATTTGCTCGGCGGCATCGAGGGAGAGGGACGTCATCAAGCCGTAGGTGAGAATGGTGAGATCGCGCCCTTCGCGGCGAACGGACGCGGGGCCGATGGCAACGGTGTAATCGCCTTCGGGGACGTCGCCTTTGGCCTGGCGATAGAGCGACTTGTGCTCGAAGAAGAGCACGGGATCGGGGTCGCGAATCGCGGCAAGGAGCAGGCCTTTTGCGTCGTAGGCGGTCGAGGGCATGACGACTTTCAGTCCCGGCTCGTGCACGAACCAGGAGGCGTTTTCCTGCGAGTGGTAGAGGCCGCTGCCACCGCCCGCACCGCAGCAGACGCGAATCGTGATGGGGCAGGAGTAGCCGCCGGCGCTGCGGTAGCGGAGTTTCGAAGCCTGCTGGACGATCTGGTCAACGGCGGGCGTGATGAAATCGGCGAATTGAATTTCCGGGACGGGGCGCAAGCCCATCATGGCCGATCCGATGGACGCGGCGATGATGATGCCTTCGGCGAGCGGCGTATCGAGGACGCGCTCTTCGCCGAATTTGTCGAGGAGGCCGTCGGTGACTTTGAAGACGCCGCCGGAGAGGCCGATGTCTTCGCCGAGGATGAAGACGCGCTCGTCGCGCTCCATTTCCTGGGAGAGCGCTTCATTGATGGCTTGCAGCATGGTGATGGTGCGTGGCATGGGCGTTCCGTTCCCCCTACAGCGATTGATTCAATTTGATACCTGAATAGTATGTGGTGCGGGATCAAGTTTTTGGTAACCGGGAATGTCAGCGATGCTTATTCCGGCATCCTTGCCGCGGACTCCGGTGTTAGCTGGACCGACCGTGAGATAAACGCACTGCAAGTAATCCTCTTCAGATTGAAAGATGACGCACCCATTAGCGTCGAAGTATGCCGCGGGAAATTCATGTAAGTTCCAATACCAATTCCCGTCGTTATGGTAATGCGCTGCCTTTACAGGAAGACCATAAAACCTTGCGAGTGTTCTGCCGGTTGTCTTCATACGCACAGCTCCAGACTGCCGCTAGCCCCAGATGTGGTGCGTGAGTTCGGACGCTTCGGGGTAGGGGCTTTGCTCGGCGAATTCCACGGCTTCGTCGATTTCCTTGGTGATGAACGCGGCGGTTTCCGACTTCTTCGCGTCGGTCAAAAGTTTCTTTTCAAAGAGCAGTTTTTCGAAGCGTACGATGGGGTCGCGCTTCTTCCAGGATTCGACTTCTTCCTTCATGCGGTACTTCGCGGGATCGATTTCCGAGTGGCCGTACCAGCGGTAGGTCTTGCACTCGAGAAGCGTGGGGCCTTCGCCGGAGCGGGCGCGGGCGATGGCCAATTGCGCCGCGTCGTAAACGGCAAGGATGTCGTTGCCGTCGAGCGGAAATCCGGGGAAACCGTAGGCCTTGGCGCGGTCGGAAAGATTCGTGAGCGCGGTTTGCAGCCGCAGCGGCACGGATTCGGCCCAGAGATTATTCTGCACGACGTACAGGATGGGCAGTTTGTGGACGCCCGCGAAATTCAAGGCTTCGTGGAAGCCGCCGAAACTGGTGGCGCCATCGCCACAGTAAGCGACGACGACGGCGTCCTGGCGGAGCTTCTTGATGCCGAGCGCGACGCCCGTGCCGATATTCAATTGCGCGGCGATGCTGCTCGCCGGCGTGATGACGTGGAGAGGAGGATAGCCCATGTGCGCCGGAGAAGAACGTCCGCGGTCGGGGCTGGTGGTCTTAGCGAAAAGTTGCGCGAAGCAGAATTTGAGGGGCGCGCCTTTGATGATGTTGGCGGTCCAATCGCGGTGCGAGGGGGCGATCCAGTCGTCCTCGCGAAGGGAATAGGCGGTGCCGACTTCGGCGGCTTCCTGGCCGACGCCGGAATAGAAGTTACCTTTATATTTGCCCTGGCGGAAGAGGATGCGGGCCTTCTCGTCGCACATGCGGCACTTCACGAGCATGCGGTAAAGACTCAGGAGGAGTTCAGGTGAGTGCGCGGATCGGTCCGTCTCGGGTTCCATGACGGCACGGTTGCTTTTCGATGCCATGCTGACTCCTGCGAGCGCGTGGGGCTCGATGTTTTGGTCACAAAAACTATAGCACGATTTTGCGCGGAGGATGTATCGCTGCGGCACAGTTTCTTGAAGCTTAGATACGGGCCGGTCAGGGAAGGCGCAGGGTGCCGGTCGAGAGCTTCTCGATCAGCTCGCGGTCGGCGGGGAGAAAATCCAGTTCAGGAAGCGAGGCGGGCTCGCGCCAGGCGATTTGCTCGAAGACGCGATTGCGAATTTCGGGCGATTCGGGAGCTGCGGAGAAAAAGACGAGCTCGATGGGTTCGCCGAGTTCGGCGTATTGATGGCGGGTGCGGTAGACCTCCGCCCCGATGCGCGACTTTGCGCCCAGCTCTTCTTCGAGCTCGCGTTCGAGCGCCTGCGCGAGCGATTCGCCTGGCTGGGTTTTTCCGCCGGGGAATTCCCACATGAGGGCGAAGGAATCGTCGCGGCGGCGCTGGCAGACGAGCAGCTTGCCGCCGGATTCAATGAGGGCTGCGACGACGGTGAGCATCAACGCGCCTTTCCCGGCCGTGCGGGCGGGTGCAGGGCGTGCGAAAGTTTGCGTGCGCCGAGCATCAACGGCGGGCCGGGCGTATTGAGGAGCTCGTCGCGGATCACGACGACGCGGCCCGTCTTCACCGCCGGGACATCTTTCCACGCGGGGTTGCGTAGCGCAGTGGCCGGCCTCGCGCGGTTGCCCGTGGCAGCCCAGGCGAGGACGATCACGTCCGGCATTGCACGCGCGACGGCTTCATCCGCGACGCGGGCGCCTGGCGCGACGGCCATTTGGCCGCCGGCGATTTCAACCAACTCGGCAACCCAGGGCGGGGAACTGATGCGCGGATTTGGCCAGGCCTCGCAATAGACTCGGGGGCGCGCGGGGAGGCGTGCGGCGCGCTTGGCTACATCCTCGAATGCGCGAGACATCTTGCGGATCAAATGTTCGCCCGCTGCTGCGCGGTCGACGAGGCGCGCCAGAGTGCGGACGTCGCTCTCTATATCGGCGAGCGCGCGAGGATTCAGCGCCAGAAATGCCACCGGCTGCTTCAGGATTTCTTCCACGGTTTTCGCGGCGAAGGGGACCGAACCGACGAGAAGCGTGGGCTTGAGGCGCATCAGTTCTTTAATGTCCAATTTCCAGCAGTCGCCTACTTGCGGGCGGCGGCCAATGGGCGAGACGTCCTTGCACCATTTGCTCACGCCGACGAGTTCGCGCCCGGCGCCGAGTGCCAGATGAATCGAAGTGACGCTCGGCGCGAGCGAAACGATACGGAGGGGTGCGCGGAATTGTTTTGCGGGCATGTTCGGGATGATTTTACTTCCGCGGCGAGGAATTCTCTATCAGCGGAATGGGAAAGTTGGGATAGGATGCGCGCGGGGAGGAACCTGCATGAGTTTCCGAAAATGGGGACTGGGAATTGCGGTGTGCCTGGCGCTGGTCTTCACGGCGCCGGCGGAGAAGCCGCGGGAGAAGATGCCGCAGTTGCTGCCCTGGTCAGTGCAGATTGCGGTGCGCGAAGGATGGCTGCTGAAGCGGCACGCGATGCTGCTCGAGATGATGCGGCGGCACAACGTGGATATGTGGATCATCGTGAACGAGGAATTCCACAACGATCCGCTGACGGAATATATCGCGCCGCCGCGGGTCTATACGGGCGGGCGGGACATTTTTGTTTTCGTCGATAGCGGCGAGAAGGGCCTGCGCAAAATCGCGATCACCGGGTATTCCGAAGAGAGCGTCCAAAAGTTCTTTGAGAGCGCCGATGATCCGCTGCCGGCGGACCAACAATTGCGGGCGCTTTGGGATACCTATCACCCGGAGCACATCGCGCTCGGGATTGACGGTCGGCGCGGCGTGACTCGCAGCCTGACGAAATCGAGTTACGATTTCCTGGCCGACAAAATGGGTCCGGAAGCGGCGAAGCATTTCGTCCCCGCGCAGGACTTGATCACCGAGTACCTCGACACGCGCATCCCGGAAGAATCCGAAACGTACGATCAGATGGTGATCGTGACGGACCTGCTCACCAAACGTGGCCTTTCGAACGAAGTGATTACGCCCGGGAAGACCACGGTCGGAGAAGTGCGCCGTTGGTTTTACGATCAGTTGTGGGAGAACCGCGTGAGCACGTGGTTTCAACCCGACCTGCGCGTGCAGCGGAAGGGGATGGATTCGGCGAAGTCGCGCGGCTTTTTGGCCGTGGCCAAAGAGAATACGGTCATCATGCCGGGCGACCTGGTGCACGTGGATTTCGGGATCACGTACATGGGGTTGAACACGGATTGGCAGAAGATGGCCTACGTGCTGCTGCCCGGCGAAAAAGATGTGCCGGCGGGATTGAAGCAGGCGATGAAGAACACGAACGATTTGCAGGATGCGATGATGCTGCGCGCCGCGCGGCCGGGGCGCACGGGCGGCGAGGTGTACAAGCTCACGATGGAAGAGATGGCGCAGAAGGGCATCACGGCCATGATTTACAGCCATCCGATCGGCGACCAGGGACACGGGCTCGGCGCGAGCATCGATTTCCGGGCGGCGCAGACCGTGAACCCGTCGCACGAAGCACTGAATTCGTCCGCGGTCCAAACTCTGCGCAATGGATCGTACCTGTCGGTGGAATTAAACACGCAGACGGCGATCCCGGAATGGGGCGGGCAGAAGATTTACGTGATGGAAGAGGACGACGCGTATCTGACCAACGAGGGGTACAAATTCTTTCAGCCGCGGCAGACTTCGTTCTATCTGATCCATTCCAAGTAGGCCCGAAGCAGGAAGTAACTGAAACATCAGTTAGCGAGGAATGGCGCGCAAAATGGGGACGCTTTCGGCGCGGTGTTATTTGTGGAGGGATTCAAATTGTCTATCGAGGAGAGCAGGAAGCTGAGTTAGGATGCGCCGCGGAGGAACCCCAATGGCCCCAAAGAAACTACTCTTTGTAGTTGTTCTGTGTGCAATTTGCGCTTTTCCGGCAGCGGGGCAAAGCCTGAAGGAGCAGATGCCGAAACTGCTGCCGTGGTCGCAGCAGATTGCGGTGCGCGAAGGATGGCTGGTGAAGAGGCATGCGATGTTGCTCGAAATGATGCGGCGGCACAACGTGGACATGTGGATCGTGGTGAACGAGGAATTCCACGACGATCCGCTGACCGAGTTCGTGGCCCCGCCGCGGCCCTACACGGGGAACCGGGATATTTTCGTTTTTGTCGATGCCGGAGACAAAGGATTGAAGAAATTCGCGGTCACGGGTTATTCGCAGGAAAGCGTCGGGCGCTTCTTCGAAAAATCGAATGAGGCGCAGATCGACCAGGCAAAGGAAATGCGCGCTCTTTGGGATACGTACCATCCCGCGCACATTGCCCTGGGGATCGATGGGAAGCGCGGCGTGACTCGCAGCCTGACGCGATCGAGCTACGACTATCTCGTCGCCAGCATGGGGCCTGAAGCGGCCCAGCATTTTGTCCCCGCACAGGATTTGATCACCGAATATCTGGAGACACGGCTGCCCGACGAATTTGAGACCTACAAGCAGATGGTGATCCTGACGGACATCATCACCAAGCGCGGGCTTTCGAACGAAGCCATCACGCCGGGCAAGACGACGGTGGGGGACGTGGTGAACTGGTTCTACGACCAAATGTGGGAAAGCCACGTGACCACCTGGTTTGCGCCGCACCTGCGCATTCAGCACCAGGGCTTGACGCTCCAGCGCGAACGCGGCCATTTGAGGGACGCCGAATGGTCCGATGTGTTCCAGCCGGGCGACGTGATTCATCTCGATTTCGGCGTCACCTACATGGGCTTCAATACCGACTGGCAGAAGATGGCCTACGTGCTGAAGCCGGGCGAGACGGATGCGCCCGCGGGACTCAAGCAGGCGATCAAGAATATGAACGCGGTCCAAGACGCGCTCACGCTTCACGCCGCGCGGCCTGGCCGGACCGGCGGCGAGGTCTATAAGCTCATCATGGAGGAGATGGCACAGAAGGGAATCGAAGCGCAGGTTTACAGCCATCCGATCGGAAACGAAGGCCACGCGCTCGGCGCGAGCATAGACTACCGCGCGGGACAATCGCCGGACGTCACTTCGGCGTTGAATGCCTCGGGGGCGGAGACGCTGCACAAAGGAGCTTATCTTTCGGTCGAGTTGAACGCGCAGACGCCGGTTCCGGAGTGGGGAGGACAGAAGGTTTACATCATGGGAGAGGACGACGCCTACCTGACGGATGACGGGTACAAATTCTTCATCCCGCGGCAGACGGAGTTCTACCTCATCCATCCGAACTAGCCGGCCGGTGAATCAAAAAAAACGCGCCGGGGAGCGAGGCTCCCCGGCGCGTTTTCGTTTCAGAACCGGCTACTGAGCCTTTTCGACCTTTGCGAGCGGCGGTTTCGGAACCTGCCAGATGATTCCGGAGTCATCCGCGCCGTTCGGGTAGAACTGCGAGGATTTCTTGCCGGAGGGCAGAAGAACGATATCCGCGCGGCGGTTGTAGGCGAGCCAATAGCCTTCGGAATTCTTCTCGCGCGCCTTGGGCGCCTTCGCGGGATTAGTATCCTCTAGGTCCTTCGTAACTTTCTTATCGAGCGGGCGTTCCTTTCCGTAGGCTGCGGTCTGGACTTTATCGGCCGCGACACCCTGCTCGATGAGGTACTGCTTGATGCGCTCGACACGGCGCTCGCTCAGGTCCTGATTAAAATTCTTGGACCCGCGCACGTCGGCGAAAGCTTCGACGGAAAGCTTGGCATCCGCATCGTACTCGAGATATTTCTTGAATCCCGCGGCCAGCGTGGCGAGTTCGAGTTGCTGGCTCTTCACGAGGCCGACTTGGGGGTGCTTCTTATCGGGATAGTCCGTGGGATAGAAAACACTCTGCAACACGACTGCCGGGACCGGCTCGCGCGTGCCGACGACGTGCAGCGCGGCAGTCTGCGTGGAGGAACCGCCGCAAGTGTTCGAGGCGTTTAGCGTGTAGGTCTGAGACTCGTCAACGGTGACGATCGGCTGCCCTTCGGCAACCGTGCTGGTGTCCGCCGGCGCGGCCTGGACGGTCTGGCTGCCATTCGGGTCGACGTTATTGCCGTTGAGCGTGGCGGATTGGGCGTTCGAAGTCGTCCAGGTGATCGTCGAAGAGTCCTGTGAGATCACTTTATCGCCGATTTTGCGATAGTGGACTTCGGTCGGGTTGGCGCTGATGCTGGCGTCCACCTTGGTGTTGACCTCGACCGTCTTGCTTCCAGTGAACTTTCCGCCCGGACCGGTAAAGGTGTAATCGTAGGAAGTCGTCGCTTTCGGCGAGACCGATTGAGAGCCGGTCGGCGCTACCGTGCCGACATTGGCGATATTCCCTTCGACGGTCTCGTTGGTCTGCCAGTTCAAATTCGAGGATTGCCCGCAATTGATCTGGAGCGGCGATGCGCTGAAATTTCCGGAGACCGGCGCAACGGCGATCGTGGCGCTGGCAATTCCGGCTTTGAAGCGCGGCAGATCCTTGAGGTGCTCTCCACGCGGCCAGTCGGTCGTTTTCTGCGTGCCGGTGGCGAGGTTGACAGACACTTTCTTGTTGGCCTGAACGTTCACGTCGCCTTCCCAAATCGTATTGCCGCTCTTGGTCACCGTGAGGTGATGCGTGCCGACGGGAAGAATTAATTCCTGCTTCCACTCCCAATCATTATTGAACTCATCGACATGCCCGACGTGATAGCCGGGTGTCTTGCCATTGGAGAGAACAGCGGCGTGCGGCGTTCCTCCGAGATAGACGCGGCCCCATGGCCCGTTTACTGGGCCGCCGTAAGCAGTGAGCGCCACTTCGAGGGTGGTGGTCTTGCCGGCGTCGATGTTCACCTCGCGGGTCTCAATCTTGTAGCCGTAGTTGACGACGGCAACGGTGTGCTTCCCGGCCGAGAGCGAAACCGTCCGGCTTCCTTCATGGTCCAGGGACTTCCCATCCACGTAAACGTACGCCTGGCTCGGCGTGACTTTTACCTTCAGTTTCCCGTCTTGAGCAAAGCTGGCGGCTGCGTACAGCGCGATGGCCAGGACGAGGGTCAAGAATTGTGCAATTCTTCGCATGGGTATTTCTCCTCAGAATTCCTCAAGGCGAGTTATCAGGGCTCCCTTCCCGCGCCCTATCGGGAAGGTGCTTGGCTAGGACAGGTTAAAGTATCCTCACCAAGCCACTTATGTCAATCAGATTGAAACAAAAAGCGAAAGCACGGCCAAAAGTTGATGCACAGTTGCATATCAACTGCTCAACACACGGGCGCGGGGAATATACTGGGGCGGATGCACAACGAAATCTTATTGGAACATTTTCGAAATCCGCACAACGCCGGAGCGCTGGAGAATGCGACGGCGACTGCCGAAGTGGTGAATCCGGTGTGCGGAGACGTGCTGCGATTGAGCGTGCGCGTGGAGGAGGGCCGCATCAACGCGGCGAGGTTCAAGGCCCAGGGTTGCGTTGCGTCCATTGCGGCCAGCTCGATTCTGACCGATTTGCTGACCGGAAAAACTCCCGGCGAAGCTCGCGGCATCACGGCGCAGCAGATTTCCGATTCGCTGGGGGGGCTTCCTTCGGCGACTCTTCACGCGGCGCAGCTTTGCGCCGATGCTCTTTCGGAACTGCTGGGCAAGCTCGGAGCGTGAATCCTAGCTGGCGCCGCCCAGGGCTTTCTTGATCGTTTCGGGGTCATTTAGATTGAGGATCACGCCTTCCTCTTCCGTTGGCACCTCGTGAATTTCCTCCGCGTGCGCCCAGACCACTTGCCGGGCGCCCACTTCGAGGGGAGCGCGCAGCAGTTCTTCGTATAACGCCGCTCGAAAAATTACGGGATGTCCGCGGCGGCCGCGGAACGTGGGGAGGACGATCGCTTTTCCGCCGGCATCGAATGCGTCGATCAGCTCCGCGACCAGACGGCCAGAAACGAGCGGATGGTCCACGGGGCAGAGGAGCAGCCCCTCGGTTATCTGGCGAGGTAGGCTGCGAATCGCTGCTTGGAGCGAGGAGAGCTGGCCCTTGGGCCAATCAGGATTGACGACGATGGTGGCGGGATCAACGGCTAGCTTTGCGCGGATCTCTTCCGCGTTGGCTCCGAGCACGATTCGCGTGAGGCCGACGCGCGGATGGCGAGTGGCTTCGAGGAGATGTTCCACGAACGTGAGACCCTGGTACGGAACGAGCGCCTTGGGCTCACCCATGCGGCGGGATTCGCCGGCGGCGAGAATCGCGGCGACGAGCATGGCGGGCTAGTCGTGGTGCGCGCCGGCAATTTCCGCGAGCTTGACGGATTTGTGCGGCAGATTCGCGGCGTTGCGGCGGATGGCGATCAGTTCCGCCGTGATGCTGACGGCGATTTCTTCGGGTGTGAGCGCGCCGATATCCAGGCCCACGGGGGCATGCACGCGTTCGAATTTTTCGAGCGCGTGGCCTTCCTTTTCGAGCGCTTTATAAACGGAGACCACCTTGCGCCGGCTTCCGATCATCCCGATGTAGCGCGCCGGGGTGCCGACCGCCCAGCCGAGGACGCGCATATCATCTTTATGGCCGCGTGTGACGATGACGATGTAGGTTGCGGCATTCGGCTGGAGCTTGTCGAAGGCGTCTTGATACGTGGTGAAAATTTCTGAGGCCATGGGGAATCGCTCGGCATTGGCAAACGCGTCGCGATCATCCACGATGCCGATGGCGAATCCGGCCTGATGCGCCACGCGGGCAACGGCGATGGAGACGTGTCCGCCGCCGAAAAGATACAGCGCGGGCTGCGGGAGGATTGGCTCGACGAAAATTTCGAGCGTGCCGCCGCAAATCAAGCCTGCGTCGTAGGCGGCTTCGTGATTCAAGTTGAAAGTCATCTTGCGGGGCTGCTCGGCGCGGATCACTTCCTTGGCCGCGGCCCACACGTCGGCTTCGACGCAGCCGCCGCCGACCGTCCCAGCTATCGTGCCGTCTTCCCGGACGAGCATGCGCGAGCTTTCGTAACTCGGGATCGAGCCGTTGGTGTGCACGATGGTCGCGAGCGCCCCGCGCTCGCCCGCCCGGCGCATGCGCACGATTTCTTCGAAGAGGTCTATCATTAGATTGGCGGCCTGAATTGAGGGTACGGCGCGATTGGAGCGGTGTCAATCGAAGCGTCCTGATAAGAGAATTGCGCCGGGTTGGCACTTGTTGCGGGTCGCCTGGGAGGATCTCATGAATGCCATCGTATATTCCGAGCACGGCGGGCCCCACGTCCTACGACACGTGGAAGTCGCGGAGCCGCGCATCGGCGCGCACGAAGTCCTCGTTCGCGTGCGCGCCTGTGCGTTGAATCATCTCGACCTGTGGGTGCGCAGGGGAATCCCCGGCGTGGCTATTCCATTTCCGCATATTCCCGGCAGCGACATCGCCGGAGAAGTGGCGAAAGTTGGCGAAAAGGTTTCCCACATTCAAGTCGGCGAGCGCGTGCTCCTTCAGCCGGGGATTTCTTGCGGCGAATGCGAGCAGTGCGTCGCGGGGCGCGATAATTTTTGCCGCAGCTACACACTGTTCGGATACATTGTGGACGGCGGGTGCGCGGAATACGTGAAATCGCCCGCAGCGAATATCGTCCCCATCCCCGCGAATCTCTCCTTCGAAGAAGCCGCGGCTGTTCCGCTCGTTTTTCTCACCGCCTGGCACATGCTGATTACGCGCGCGCAATTGAAGCCCGCCGAAACGGTGCTTGTTCTGGCGGCGGGCAGCGGCGTCGGAAGCGCCGGAATTCAAATCGCGAAAGTGACGGGCGCGCGCGTGATTGCCACCGCTGGAACGGAAGAGAAACTCGCTCGAGCGAAAGAGCTGGGCGCGGATGAAACCATTCTGCACTCGAAGCAAGAGTTTGCAAAGGAAGTGAAGCGGTTGACGAACCGGCGCGGCGTGGACGTGGTATTGGAGCACGTCGGGGAGGCCACCTGGGAGCAGAGTGTCCGAAGTCTTGCAGTCGGGGGACGCCTGGTCACTTGCGGCGCAACGAGCGGCTGGGAAGGGAAGCTCGATCTGCGCTATCTTTTCAGCCGGCACATTTCAATCCTCGGGTCGTACATGGGCGCGAAAGCGGAGCTGTATCCTGTGCTAGATCTCGTCGCGCGCGGGCTGGTGAAACCGGTGATTGATAAGGTGCTGCCGCTCGCGCATTGCGCCGAAGCTCACGCGCGCCTCGAGAGGCGCGAGCAATTCGGCAAGATCGTGCTCCAGGTCTGAATCGAGTTGCGCGCGAATCAGGGCAGATCGCGCGCGGGAATCCCGGCGCGGAGCGCGTCGTCCTCAACGTTGCTGAGCTGGCTTTGCAGCGCGCTCGATCGTGCGTCGAGCCGCTCCAGCAGGTCCGTCGTCATGTTTTCGCCGTAGCCGGTCGGAGGCAGGAGCGTCATTCTTCGTGTCGTCGTGTCTTCTTGCATCGCCTCGACCACCGATTGCGTTTGCGACAACTCCTGCGAAAGGTTCCCGAGCTGATCCGCCAGCGCGGCGCGCTCCTGAGACGGGGTCAGGGACGGCGGCTGTTCGGCAGCCTGCGCGATCGCTGAGGCATCCTCGAAAATCCCGGGAGGCAGGCTGTTGCGCCGGGCCGTGTCCT
>Ga0187817_10000234_pt1 | contig 22155 bp, 15 predicted proteins | sample NC_wetland_sal_i_17_FD_132431 | JGI IMG/M metagenome (GOLD analysis project Ga0187817, IMG submission 132431) | Wetland sediment microbial communities from Neuse River Estuary, North Carolina, USA - SO4_2 | ecosystem: Environmental > Aquatic > Freshwater > Wetlands > Sediment | place: USA... | reverse complement strand
CTCTGTGCCCGGGAGAAAGCCAAACACAGAGGTCACTGAGACCCTCCGTGATCTCTGTGTTAAGGCTTTTGAGGCACAGAGCACACGGAGAAGTTCGTTTTGGTTGCGGCACCGCGGCGTTGTTTACAATGGAACGGACAAGTATATCGACGTTAGCGCTGCAGAATCACGTTACTTTTGCCAAAGTGCTTTGGGTTTGGCTGCTCCTGGGAATAACAAGCTCAGGGGTGTCGCTTCTTCGCGCTCAGAGCAAGTCGCCTTATGGGCCCAGCCCGGTCATTCAAAGTGCGGATTGGGATTTCAAGCACCTCATTCGGCTGGCCAATACTCCCGGCAAGGGTGGCAGCGATCTTTGGCCAACCACCTGGGCGGCTGATGGGAACATCTACACAGGCTGGGGCGACGGGGGCGGATTCAGCGGAGCCAGTGATAACATCGGGCGGGTCAGCCTTGGGTTCGCCCGAATTATTGGTTCGCCTCCGCAAGTGCAAGGAGTGAATGTCTGGGGACACTACCCGAAATATGCAGAGCATCCCGCCACGTTTTGCGGCAAGCCAGTCAGCATGCTTTCCGTCGGTGGTGTCGTATATGCTTGGGTCAGTAGCTGGTTTAACGAAAGTGCGGCCAATTTCATTCACTGTCCGTCCAACCCAAATCCGATCGAGCATAGGCTTGCATGGTCACACGATCTCGGTGCGACGTGGACGCTTTCGCCGTGGAAGTTGGAACAACCTCAGGGTGTTGTAGTTTGGTCCTGCTTCCTTAATTTCGGCGCGAACTCTGGCAATGCGAGGGACCAGTATGTCTATTTGTATTGGAGGATTCAGGGGGAAGACAGTGTCACCTACTTAAGCCGAGTGCTGCCGGCCGATCTACAGAGGGACCCCGCCACGCCAGGAGTCTATGAATACTATGCGGGATTAAGCCTGGGGGAGCCACGTGCCGGCCAAGGCCCGGCGTGGACAAGTCAGGCCTCAAGAGCCCGGCCGGTTTTCTTGGACCCCGGCCCCCGAGGCATAACACATGTAGTCCACGATTTTGCCCTCAGACGCTATATAGCTTCTGTTCAGGGCCGCAGTGTAGGAGAAACCGGGTTGTTTGACGCGCCGGAGCCTTGGGGACCTTGGACGACTATCGCGTACTACCAGAACTGGGGCGGCTTTGGGAAACGCGAATCTCTAGGCGTGGACTTCCCTACCAAGTGGATCACCCAGGACGGGAAGACAATGTGGGCGGTATTCTCGGGCGGAAGGCTCAAGGGCAGCGACGACATGCTGGATTCGTTCAATCTGGTAAAGGTGACGTTGACCATCCGACGAAACCCACGGGATGAAAGCCGAATAACTATGCCCGCCCTGTAAGGCCGGAGGGCAGGTCAACCCTGTTGGGGGTTGACGTATTGGAGCGGATTCCAGCGGAAGGCGCTCACAACTCCGAGCTGATCCCAGGCAGCAATCCACCCTGCAACCGGGCGCCATCTCGCGCTGAAACCGGCGACGGTTTCCAGTTTCGAACGCCTCACTTTGTGGCCGGGGGCCGGAACACTGCCCGGGATTGAAACGGAATCAATGACCACCCAAATCGGAACTATCACTTCAGGCTAGAAATTGAACGAGCAACTATTTGTGAGTGTTAGCTTCAATTTTCTCTAAAACCGCGAGGAGCTTGTTCGTTTTGCGAATGTAGACCGTGGGGACATAGACTGCCAGCAAGGCAACCAACACAATTGCCCCCCCAATCATTGCAAAGGACCATTCCATAATAACCTCCGGTAAAACAAGAATAGAGTCTTACGGGACATATATATACATCGACTTGAAAACCGCAGCAACAAGTAAATTCTCGAAGTCCAAGCCGCACAGCGCGATGTTGCACGGCGAAGCAAAGAGCTGCAGGTAGACCGGCTCAAAACAACTATTGTCAGGCCAAGCAGGCGCCTTCCCCCTCCTCAGGTGCCAGGACAACCGTAGATTCTGCCCATGAGGACACAGGTCTTCAACAGTACTAAAGTAAGGTCTCGACGTTCTACAGGACGCCATATTTCAAGTACACCTCGCGAAGCGATTTACCTTCCAGGAGTTCCTTGCGGGAGAGATTCTCTTTGTGGACTTTTTCCTCGGCCTTCACCAAAACCGCTTCTTCAACCTCCTTAGGCACCACGACGATTCCATCAAAGTCAGCGAAGATCAGGTTACCCGGCCTTACGAGCACCTCGCCGCAATGGATGGGAACATCATAGGCCATCACCATTCCGCGTCCCATAGAATCAAGAGGGCGGATGCCGCTGTAGTACACCGGGAATCCCATCTCGATGATCCGGTTACAGTCGCGGATCTGGCTGTCGCAGACGCATCCCACAGCACCGTTTCTTTTCGCCACAGTGCTCATCAGTTCGCCCCAAGGCGCGTTGGTCCCGGCATAGTCGGTGGAATGCACGGCCACGTCCCCGGGCTTTAGAGAGTCCACCGCTTCGATCTCGAGCCCGTATGGGTCAATTTCATTAATGTAGTCGGTCTCCATCCAGCGAATGGTTCGGGCGCGGCCCACGAAACCGCAATTCCTTCGATCGGGCAACAAGGGGCGCAGGCGGTGGTGCATGGCTTGGTGGCGGTAACCCAGCCCATCCAGGATGTCGCACACCGCGGCCACGTACAGGTTTTCGCCGATGAATTTTGCGATTTCAGTATCACTGGCAAACATGATTGACTCCTCCCTTTTTGGCTTTCGAGCGACCCACGCCCTCGAGGAACCCGGCGAGCTGATGTGTCATTCCGAGCGAAGCGAGGAATCTCGCTCTGGTCCGTAGTTCAAGCACTCAGAGCGAGATTCCTCGCTTCGCTCCGAATGACAGGTGTTCAGCGCCCTTATTAATTCTCACTAAAATCGATCATGATCGGCCGCTCGCGGAAGCCGCGAGTCTTAATGGCACAGTAAATGAGCCCCGCCGTGAACCAGACTCCACCCATAATTTTGGCGGGCATTTTAAGTCCCAACCATATCCACAGACAAAACACGAATCCGATAAGAGGCATCACAACGTCGGCAAACCATCGCCGCCTGCGGCCTGGCTGCTGCACAATGGCGAATTGCCAGAAGGTAGCCAGATTGACCCCCATGAAGGCGAGGAACGCGCCGAAGTTCAAGATCTCACCGGCCTGTTCGTAGGTAATGAACAGAGTTCCGATGTACGCCACAATTCCGATCAACCAGATGTTCCGGGTGGGAGTGTTGCGCTTGGGATCAAGATAGGCAAAAAGCTTGCGCGGAACAACGTTGTCGCGGCCCATGCCGAAGAGCAAACGCGCCGCGCCCACCTGACCGGTCAGCCCCGCGCCGATGGTGGCGAGGATCAATACGAGACCCAGGGCCTGGAAGAGCATTGGCCCTCCCACCCGGCGCGTCACATCCATGAAGGCTGTTTCAGTGTTGTGGAAGGACGTGTAGTCCGGCCAAACTCGTTGCCCGAGGTAAATCTCCAGACCCCCAACGATTCCGGTGAACAGGCAAACCGAGACAGTGGCAAGCATGACATTGCGCTTGGGATTTTCTACGTCCTCAGCGAGGGTGGTAACGCCGTCGAACCCAATATAGGTCAGCGCGGCATAGGATGTGGCGGTCCAGATAACCCGAGAGTTGAAAGTCTTGGGATCGTAAAAGGGCTGGAAAGAAAAAACTCCAGGCCATCCCTGGAAATGGAAAAGGTAGCGGACGGCCAGAACCATGAAGACTGCAATTACCGCGCACATAATGGTGAGGAGAATGATGTTGGCGCGCGCTGTAGCACGGATGCCGCGCAGATTCAAGAAGGTCATGATCCCCACGAAAATCGCCGCCAGCAGGGCATAAGGGATGAAAGGGAAGAAACGCTGGATGGTCAGAGCCCCATAAATGCCGTTCAGGAGCGGTTGGATCAGGTAATCAAGAAACATGGCCCAGCCTGTGAGGAAGCCCAGGTGGGGATTGAGCCCGCGCCCGACGTAGGTGTAGGCGGAGCCGGCTGTGGGGTAGAGTGTCGCCATCCTTCCATAGCTAACGGCGGTAAGCATCATGGCGATCATAGCAATCAGGATGGTGGTGACGAAGTGGCCGTGGGATAGGACCTGCGCAACCCCGAACATTGGGACCGGTGCGATCGGCATGATCAGCACGATGCCGTAAAAGATCAGATCCCACAGAGTAAGGACGCGCCGCAGCCGCGGTACCGCAGCACCGGCTTTTGCTTCACCTTGAGCTGAGATGTCGGTCAAATGTCACTCCTAAAATAAGGATCCTTAGGGTCACTCTATACAGAGTATTTCTTGACAGTCTCCGCATTGATCTCGATCCCCAGCCCCGGCTGCGTCGGTACGGCCACCTGACCCTGCACCACTTTGAAAGGTTCGACCAGGAGTTCCCGGCGCAGAGCTGAGTCCGTCACCGAAAACTCCAGGAAGGCTGAGTTTGGGATGGCTGCAATCAAATGCAGACATGCTGCTACCAACACGCCGGTTCGAAAGGCGTGGGGAACACATACGCGGTTGGCCTCGTGAGCCATGTAGGCAATTCGCTTGGCTTCCGAAAGTCCACCCACGCGTGAAATATCGGGCTGGATCACGTCAAGGTGAGCCTCCCAAATCAGCCGGCGGAACGTCCACCGGCCCACATCCTGTTCCCCCGCAGCAATTCGCAGCGAGGTGGAATCGCAGAGGTGCTGATAATCCTGGATAGCTTCGGGCGGAAAGGGTTCTTCCATCCAATAAATGCCGAGGCTTTCGAATTCTTTGGCGGCCTGCATGGCCATCTTCAAGGTGTATCCATGGCCGATGTCAATCATTACCTCGATATCGCGACCCGCCGCCTCCTTCGCCGCCGCTGCAAGCTGCACATCCCTTCGCACGTCTTTGCCCAGAGGGCCGTACCCGAACTTCATGGCGCCGAAACCCTGCTCCGCGTAACGGCAAACCAATTCACGCACTTCCTGCTCCGTCTCGGGCATCAGCATGCTGGCATAGGCGCGAATCTTCTGGCAGAAACTACCCCCCAGCAGTTTGTGCACGGGCTTGCCCACCGCTTTTCCCAGTATGTCCCAAAGGGCCATATCCACGCCGCTCATGGCGTGCAGCACAACGCCCAGACGCCCGTAATAATTGGTCATTCGATACATCCGTTCCCAGATCTGCTCGATGTCGAAGGGGTCCATGCCGAGCAGGATCTCACGCAGCCCGTAACATGTGCCGTGCGACATTGCAGCATTGACAACGGCCTTGCCTACTTCCGGGGAAGTATCGACCTCTCCGTACCCGGTAATTCCTTCGTCAGTTTCAATACGGATCAGCAAGTCGTCCTGAGTTCCGTCGGCGACGGCTTGCCGCACGGGCAGACGCAGGATAATTCCTTCCACATTGGTGATTCTCATAGGATGCTTGCCTTTCTGCGATCCTTACGCTTTCGCATTTCTCATGGGGCGCCAGATTTGTTGCTACACGGACAAAACCCAGGCGTTCCAAGTGTTCAAGCACTGCGAACGAAAAGGGATCACCGCCCGCCGCTGTCACTGCCCCGAACTCGCTCCTGCAAACGGGAAGACTATCAGACATCATCAAACGCACGTATAATAACTGTGAATGGGACTTGAGTGTCAAGATTCCCAGGTTCAAATTGGGGTTTTTGGTTCAAAAGGTTGAACGTATTCGAATGACGAAGGGTAACCATGGGAACCCAGAGAACTTACCTCGTTCCGTCGACGATGCGAACGATGAGAGTGCTGGAATTCCTCGCCCACTCAAAACGCGGGGCTTCCGTTTCTAATGTCAGCCGCAACCTGGCGCTTCCGAAGAGTTCCGCCTTCCTGCTCCTGAAAACGCTCGAGCAAGAGGGCTACTTACGAAGGAGCGTCCGATCCGGAAAGTTTTACTTGGGCCTTAGGCTCGTTCGCCTCTGCCGGAGCGCTCTGGCTAACCTTGACTTGCGCGAAGTGGCTAGACCATGTCTAACCAATCTGATGCGGCAAACCGGAATCACCGTTCACTTGGCGGTTTTGGAGGGTAACGAAGCAGTCATCATCGACCGGATATCGCCTCCGGGGTCAAGCGCGGGCGCTGATTGGGTCAACCGTAGGCTCGATGTCAACTGCACAGGTGTGGGCAAGGCCTTGGCAGCATTTCTTCCCGAGGGGCAGTTCGAGAAACTTATCACGGCCCGACGATTTGCCCGGCATAACGACAACACCATCGTTACCGTTCGCGGCCTGAAAAAGGAATTGTGTAAGGTCCGTGAGCAAGGCTACGCCCTCGATGATGAGGAAGATGAGATCGGAGTCCGGTGTGTGGGCGTTCCCATTCTTGACAGCAATCAGCAGTCCTTCGCCGCCATCAGTCTTGCCGGAACCACCGAATTGATACCGCTCGACCGAGTCGAGACCTTGGCCAGCTCCCTAAAGCAAACCGCCTCAGAGATTTCCTTCCAACTTAGCTCCACGCACGGGGAGAACTTCGGTGGATCTGATAGCTTCATTCCGCCGGTAACTTCACTATCAGGTAGCTCTTTACGCGCTTCTCCTGGTAAGTCGCTCCTGTTTGCTGACGACGAGCCCGAATGATCGCCGGAGTCCTCAGCAATTTGGAAGTTCAGGGGGGCCGGATTCTGTTCAATATATTGAATGAAATGCATCTCGCCGGTTGCATCCGACTTGACTTCCTTCAGGGTTAGTCTAGGATTGCAAACGTCACAGCTTATCACGCTTTGGTCAGTCGAGGGGAAGTATCCCCGCAGGCTGCTTGGTCTGTGGCAGGCAGAGAGTGCCTGCCGGGTTCTTGGGCAGGAAAAATTTGGAGGAGATTTGGAATGAACGGACGAGTGAATTCTTTGAGAGTCTGGGTATGCGGGTTCATATTTTTGCTTGCAGCGCGGATCGCCTGCGCTAGCGTGGGAGGCAGCATTTCGGGGCTGGTCACGGATCCGAGCGGCGCAGTCATCGTTGGTGCTGACGTGGTTGCAACGAATACCGAGACCTCCATCCAGCACACAGTGAAGACGGATACGGCAGGATTCTACTCGTTCCCCACCCTGACCATCGGACATTACCAGATCGAAATCCGTGCTACCGGATTCAAATTGTTCCGGGAGACGGATTTAGTAATAGATGCGAATACTGCTTTGCATGTTGACGCCACGCTCCAGTTGGGCGCCGTAACAGAGGCGGTTAGCGTTTCCTCCACTGCCGTTCACGTGGAAACCACCAATACGCAGATGGGCGAGGTTATTGGTTCCTCCAGGATCACTACCGTCCCCTTGAACGGCCGCGGCTACACGGACTTACTTGCTCTTCAACCGGGCGTAGTCCCGGTTGCATCCGGTGAGTACGGTGGGTACAACAGCCCGCCGCCCGTTTCGGGAGACCTCAACGCGGGGCATCTTTCCATCAGCGGGCAGCGTGAAGCTGCCAACGGGTTCATGGTGAACGGCGGCAACGTGCAAGAAGGAATCGAGATGGGCACGGCGATCATTCCTGACCTCGACTCGATTGCCGAATTTCGCATCCTTACCAACAACGCGGACGCAGAGTATGGCAATTATGCCGGTGGGCTCGTCAACGCCATCACCAAGTCAGGCAGCAACCAGTTCCACGGGGATGCCTTCGAGTTTGTACGTAACACCGACTTCGACTCCAGGAACTTCTACTCCTACAACCTGAACAATCCCCTCACGGGCGCGGAGATTCCCGGATCGGCGATCGGCGCCTTCCATCAGAACCAGTTTGGAGGCACAGTGGGCGGGCCGATTCGGCGTGACAAGCTATTCTTTTTCACAGACTATCAGGCAACTCGCACAGTGGTAGGCGTAGACAGCGGCCTTATACCTGTCCCGTCGCCAACCGACAAGACGGGGAACATGGCGGATGTCGCCAACCAACTCACCGGGACCGTCAACGGCGGGTTCTGGGCAAACACCCTATCGCAGGAATTGGGCTACCCTGTCACAGCGGGCGAGTCGTATTACACGAGTGGCTGTTCCACTACCTCTCAATGCGTATTTCCTGGTGCGGTTATCCCTCAGTCCGCATTTTCAGCCCCGGCGAAGAAGCTTTTGCAGTATATTCCGTCTCCAAACGTCGGTGCAGACTTCTCGAGTTCAGCGTATAAGCAAACGTTGCATGACAACAAAGGCAGCGGCCGCCTGGACGCCAACACCCGCCTGGGCATGCTCTCGGGCTACTACTTCATTGACGACTTCGCCTTGATTAATCCTTACGGTGGAGCGAGCGTTCCAGGTTTCGCCACCGATAACGGGGGCCGGGCGCAGATGATGAACTTCGGGGCCACCAAATCGTTTGGTCCCAGCTCCGTCAATGAGCTCCGTCTTCAATACATGCGCAACATTGTTTTGGTTGGAACGCCTGTGGGCGGACTCGGGGTTTCTCTCAGTTCTCAGGGCTTTGAAGTAGGCCCGAACACATCCGGCATCGTGGTTCTCGCCCCCCAGATCGAGGGCGTCGAATCCATCGGCTTCAATAACTTCAGTATCGGGGTTACTTCAGATACAAACCAAAGGTACGAAAACACCTACCAGGTACTGGACAACTTTTCCAAGGTGAAGGGCACCCATACGCTGAAGTTCGGTGGGAGCTTCCATTACGACCAAATCACTTATTACCAGAACATCCAGAATAACGGAACCTTCTCATTTAACGGAGGGGAAACGGGCGTTGATTTCGCTGACTTCCTGATTGGCGCGCCCAATTCCTATGTTCAAGGCCAGGAATTGCCGATGTATAACCGTTCCCGCTACTATGGCCTGTATGGCCAGGATAGCTGGCGGGCCAATAGCAACTTGACCCTCAACTATGGATTGCGCTGGGAAGTCAGCACGCCCTGGTGGGAGGCCCACAACCAAATTGAGGCGCTGGTTCCCGGCCTTCAGTCGGTGATCTTTCCGGGCGCGCCGCCAGGTTGGGACTTTCCAGGCGATCCTGGCATTCCCTCCACGCTCGCCCCAACGCGCTACAACAATTTCGCCCCACGCATCGGCATCGCCTATTCTCCGGGCGCCAGCGGAGGGCTTCTCGGCAAGTTGCTGGGTGGCCCCGGTCGAACGAGCCTGCGCGCTGCCTTTGGTGTTTATTTTACGGCTTTTGAAAATGTCACGAACATCAATGCAAGTGGAGACGCGCCGTACGGAAACTACTATGTAAGCCCCTCCCCTCCCATGTTTGCGACACCCTTTATTGACCGCGCCACCGGAAATAACGAGGGCCAGCGCTTTCCGGTGCCCGTGCCGCCTCTCAACGCGGGACCCCAACACCCTGACAACTCCATTGACTGGTCTCAATTCCTGCCCATTTCGAGTTCGCCGGCTAGCTTTACACAAAACCGCCTTCCCTACGCGGAGGACTACAATATTTCCATCCAACGACAGTTCAGCTCTGCTACCTTATTCAGTGTGAGTTACGTTGGGACGCAGGGGCACCGACTTATCGCTGACCTGGAAGCTAATCCGAGTAACCCGGCTCTGTGCCTTAGCGTCAGCCAGCCGAGCCAAGTGATGGCCGGAACACCGACCTGCGGGCCTTTTGCCGAAACCGGATCCTTTTACCCAATAACCGGTGGCGTCATCAACAATATGCGGGAGCCTTTTGGGCCGAATTTTGGCAGCGATGGCTGGTTCGCTACGATGGCCAACTCGAATTACAACGCTCTCGAAGTCACGCTACGCCACTCGAGCGGCCCCCTCGACTTCCTGGCCGGCTACACCTTTAGCAAGTCGCTCGATAACGCCTCCGGCTGGGGAGGCGGCCAAGGTGATATGATCGATCCGCTCAACTTCAAGGCTACCAAATCATTGTCGGCGTTCGACCTCACCCACAACTTTGTAGTGAGTTACAGCTATCGTCTGCCCTTAGCCAGGCTTTGGCGGTCCAACCGCCTCACTGACGGCTGGATGGTCACAGGCATTACACGTTTCTCCACCGGATTGCCGCCATTTCTGACTGAGCCGGATGACATGTCGCTCTTGGGCACTCCCTATTCAGGGCCCAACGGCAACGGAATCGATGAGCCAAACTATACACCCGGCAACCTTGACTTTACTAATCCGCGAAAGGCTGATCCCAGCACCCTCACCAACCCTTACTTCAACAACTCACTGTTCAGTAAGGAGACTCCAGGCCAGCTTGGGAATGCCAGCCGGCGCTTTTTTCATGGGCCAGGTCTGAACAACTGGGACTTCGCGCTGCTGAAAGAACTCCGTTTGACCGAATCAAAGAACTTGCAGTTCCGAGCTGAGTTTTTCAACCTCTTCAATCACGCTCAATTCGGGGAGCCGCAGGGGAGCATCCTCAATTCAAATTTCGGCTTCGTGACAAATGCCAACGCTCCGCGCATCGGCCAAGTTGCAATTAAGTTCCTGTTTTAAGCATTTCAAATTTGGAGTCGGCCGTGTTCAATTATCGAGGCCTTTCTTTCGTATTTCTGGTTGTTCTTTGGATGCTCCCACCGGCTAGCGCGCAGGATGCGCAGACAAGTGCTCGCCTCACCATCGATCCCGCTCAGAAGTATCAGGAGATCCAGGGATTCGGCATCAACTACACTGGGCCCTATTTCCGCAACGATCAGAAGGCCATGTTCGACAAGCTGATTGACGATCTTGGGGTCACGATGTTCCGAGTGGTGGTCTACCTGGTCTACAGCAACTGGGAAGAAACTCCGGGTCCCAAGGACTGGGAGTATTGGAATGACCGGTATTCATCACCTATTTTTGAAGCGTCGTGGAACGGTTTGCGATACTTGAACTCCCGCGGCATTCGCCCCATGCTGGCGCTGATGGGGCCGGTGCCGGCCTGGATGACGGACAAGAATCCCCCGCCCCCCAAACACTCCGTGTGCCAGCCGAAGGTTTCGCCCAACTTGCAGGGCTATTTGAGCCCCGCCCACTATGACGACTTCGCTGAGGAAGTCGATACTATGGTGGAATACGCCCGCATCCAGGCGCATATTGACTTCGAATACTTCAGTCCTTTCAACGAGACGGACTGCTACCCCCCGGAAGGCCCGCGAATCGACCCTGACGAGGCCCCGAAAGTCCTCGCAGCAGTGGCGCAGCGGCTGAACAAGGAAGGGCTGGGGGATGTTCAATTGGCTGTTGCCGACAATGCGATTATCACCAACGATTATACCGACCCTATTCTGAAGCACGACGAATTGATGAAGCAGGTCGGGGTCTTCACCTTTCACACCTACGGAGAGAATTCGGTGGGCCCCCAAGTCGAGCGAGTCAAATCCAGCAAGTATTCGCGAGTTCCGGTGTGGCTGACCGAGTACGGCGATTTGAACGACGAGGACAAGACTTTCGAGAATCAATGGAAGAACTTTTCCCTGGCCGCCAACCGGCGAGCCCTCACCGCTCTCAATCAAGGCGCCAACACTATTTTCTTCTTCGACGCTTTCGACGATTACGAGGAGTGCGCCAAGCGATTGTGCTTTTACGGCCTATTCCGCAGCGCCAGCCATCTCTATTCGCCCAAGAAGAGTTATTACGCCACCCGGCAGCTTTATCATTTTGTGCGTCCTGGCTGGCGGAGGATCGCCGCCACAACCGAGGTTCCCGGACTGACCCTATCCGCATTCCAGGGTCCGTCGCCGGATGCGCTGGTAGTCGTGGGAGTGAAAGAAGGCGGGCCCAGCCGCTTTCAAGTCGATTTGCCGCACACCGGGGCAGGCCCCTCGAGCTGGGATCTCTACGAAACCACTCGCGAACTGGACTGCGAGAAGGTTATGACGGTACCTGTGCGGGATGGTCACACAGAAATCGAATTGCCTGCGGAGGCGGTTTTCACGCTCGTGGGAAGCTCAAGCAAAGTGGAATGAGGTAGTAGGGGCAACCCATGTGGTTGCCCGAGGGCAACCACATGGGCCGCCCCTACAACGCGTCCGGCACGCATCGCAGAATCTCCCCAATAAACTCGCTCTTCGCCTGCGTGTAGGCGTCGCGGTTGTCACCGAATCTCCTTGAAGCTGTTTCAAAACCTTCTATTTCTTATTGCAACAGGGATTGTTGGTTACCCGTTTGAAGCCCGTGTCCCCGGACTGCGAGGCCCGCGGCGGGCTGCCGGGTGCTCCCCGGAGGGGAGCCCATTGAGTAGCCGGGGGTGAAACCCCCGAACCAGGCCCCACACCCCGCCTCTGGCACCCCTCTCCCCGCAGGCGGGGAGAGGGGAAAAGGGGTGAGGGGGCCACGTTTCCGGGGGCGTTGCCCCCGGCTACTCACTTCTCGCCCCCGCGGGGCTGAGCCCAGAAGTAGATATAGGTTTGTGCAACGGAATCCGTGGCCGACCGGTAGTCCCAACCCTTCAGGGTCTCGACAGCACGGCGGATGCGGGGATCGGCCATGGCGCTCTGTTTCTTTTCCAGCGCCTGCGCATAGCCGTAACCGAAGAAAGTGGCCTCCTCCGTGTCACCTACAATGTGAGGGACGCCGTACTCGTCGCGATAAATGGTGACTTGGTCAGCCAACCGATCCCGCGCCTGAAGATTCCAAAGCGGCGCGACAAGGGCCACAAGGAGAGCGCAGACCAAACGGATCATTCGTCTCATCTTGAGGGACATATTCATAGTGACCTTTTCCGCTTTGACTCTCAACTTTTCGACTTATGGGGGGTCGGCTTTTTCGTTCAACCCAATGAACAACGAAGCCCCTCCCACCCAAAACCTACTTGACTGTCTGCCCGATCCACGACAATCGTATACATACGGTGGCTTGCCGAAGCAGGGGAGGAAAGCACGAACCCTGCTTCGCACAGGCAATTTCAGGGAATAGGAGCTAACCATGACGGGCAGAACGCAGGACGAGCCGGCAACTCTTCGCCGCTGCATAACTCTCTTCCAAATTTCCTTGGTAGGACTCGCCTTTGTACTGGTTTTCGCCACTGCCAGCCGGGCAAGTATCACCGGGACCATCTCTGGTATCGTAACCGACCCGAGCGGAGCTGTCATCCCGGCAGCCGAGGTGGTGGCGGAAAATACGCGCACAGGAGTGAAGGAAACGACCACAACCGACACTCGCGGCTTTTATTCGTTCCAGGCGCTGCCGATCGGTGAGTATAAGATTATCATCCAAAAGTCTGGGTTTTCGGGATACCAGCAAACCGGTCTGGTCATCGACGTTAATAGCGCGTTGCGTGTCGATGCCACGTTGCAGGTAGGGGCAGTCGCGGAGCAGGTTACCGTTTCGAGCACCGCCTTGCACGTCGAGACCACCAGCACGCAGCAGGGCGAGGTCATCGGCGGGACTCACATGACTTCCCTGCCCCTAAACGGTCGCGCCTATACGGATCTCCTCGCGCTTCAGCCGGGGGTCGCACCGCAGGCCTCGGGCGAGTACATCACTTACACCAACTCATCCACTTCAGTTTCCGGCGGTCTTAACGCGGGTGGGCTGTCCATTAACGGGCAAAGGGAAACGGCCAATGGGTTTACGGTGAATGGCGCCGATGTGAACGAGTCCATCTACCAGCAGACCAGCGTCGTCCCGAACCTCGACTCGATTGCGGAGTTTCGCATCCTGACGGGCAACTTTAACGCCGAGTATGGGAACTACAGCGGCGGCCAGATCATGGTCGCCACCAAATCAGGGACCAACCAGCTCCACGGGGATGCGTTCGAGTTTCTGCGCAACACCGACTTCGACGCCAGGAACTTCTACTCCTACAATCAAGTCAATCCCGTCACGAGCGCGGAGATTCCTGGATCGGCCATTGGCGCCTTCCATCAGAACCAGTTTGGAGGCACGGTGGGCGGGCCGATTCTGCGTGACAAGGTATTCTTCTTCGCAGACTATCAGGGGACCCGTAACACTATCGGCCAGGATACCGGGTTGATAGCCGTGCCCTCGGTGGCGGACCGCAGCGGTGATCTGACGGACAAGGCGAGCTCCTTGACCCAACTGGTCAAGGGAGCTGCTTGGGCGCAACAACTTTCGACCGAGCTCGGTTATCCTGTGAGTGCCAACGAGCCTTACTACACGCCCGGCTGTACAACGTCCGCCCAGTGCGTTTTTCCCAATGCCATGATACCTCAATCCGCCTTCTCGACCCCCACCCAGCACCTCTTGCAATACATTCCGCCGCCCAATGCCGGTCCGTTTTTCACCTCCTCCGCCTACAACCAGACACTGCGTGACGACAAGGGAGGCGCTCGAATCGACGCCAACACGCGCTGGGGAATGATTTCCGGATATTACATGCTGGACGATTACACGTTAGTGAGCCCGTATGCCACATCCAGTCTTCCCGGATTTGCGGATCAGAATGCGGGCCGCGCTCAACTGGTCGAATTGAGTGATACGAAGTCCTTTGGCGCGTCGTCGTTGAACGAGTTTCGCGCCAGCTTCACGCGCAACGCCATCTTTGAAAATAAGCCCGTTGCAGGGCAAGGACTGGGTCCGTCTTTTAGCTCGCAGGGCTATGTGGAAGGATTCAACACACTGGGCATTGGCGTCATTGCTCCGCAATACGAAGGCGTTCTCCCCATAGGTCTCAACGAGTTCGGTTTTGGCATCAGCGCGAACACCACACTCCAGTTCGACAATGTCTTCCAATTCCAAGATAATTTCAGCAAGGTCATCGGCACACACACCATAAAATTTGGCGGAAACTTCCACTACGACCAGACGGGGCTCATCTGGCCTGACCTGACCAGCGACGGCAATTTCGGCTTTAACGGCAGTGAGACGGGCAGTGATTGGGCCGACTTCCTGATCGGCGCCCCGAACTTTTTTGCTCAAGGAGCTCCAAACGGTTTTCCCAACCGTGGCCATTACTTCGGATTGTACGCCCAAGATAGTTGGCGGGCGACTAAGAATCTCACCTTCAATTACGGCTTGCGTTGGGACGTCAGCCAATTCTGGTACAGCCCTAGGAATGAACTCGATGCTATGATTCCCGGCGAGCAATCTGTCGCCTTTCCTGGAGCTCCCACCGGTTTAGTGTTTCCAGGCGACCCAGGGGTTCCCAAAACTGTGGCCCCCACCGGCTATCACAACTTTGGTCCCCGCATCGGGTTGGCTTATTCACCCTCAGCGAGTGGCGGATTCCTCGCCAAGATAACCGGCGGGCCAGGCAAGAGCAGCATCCGAGTTGGTTTCGGCTTGTTCTATACTGCGATCGAGGACCTCAGTCAGCAAGTTGAGACGGATTATCCTTTTGGCCTGTATTATGTCAGTCCGGTTCCCCCGGAGTTCGCAACGCCTTACGTCGATCGCAGCACCGGCAATAGCGAAGGCCAGCGCTTTCCGATCACCTTTCCGCCTCCGCCCTCGCCCTCCCATCCGGACAACAACGTCAACTGGGCTCAGTTCGAGCCGGTGGCGAGTAACCCCGTCGTCTATGGGGGCGACCGGCTTCCTTACAGCGAGGATTACTCGATCACACTGCAACGGCAGTTCGGTTCCAATACCGTGGTTTCGATCGGTTATGTCGGGGCGCAAGGACATCGCTTGATGACCGGTCTCGAGTCGAACCCCGGCAATCCAGCCTTATGCCTCAGCGTCAGCCAGCCCAGTGAAGTGCTGGCCAATACGACGCCCTGCGGACCTGGGCTCGAAAACGGCGTCTTTTACCCCGCTAATGGCGCGCCGGCTATCAACGGAACTCGCGCGCCTTTCGGCCCGCTCTTCGCCAGCAACGCCTGGTACGACACCATGGGAAACTCGAACTACAACGCACTCCAAGCTTCGGTGCGCTTCACCTCCGGGCGCGCGGAATTTCTCGCCGGCTATACTTACAGCAAGGCCATGGATAATGCCTCGGGACTGATCGACCAAGTCTATCCGTTTGATTACAAGATCTCGAAGGCGCTTTCCGCATTTGATTTGACAAACAACTTCGTGGTTAGCTACTCCTATACCCTGCCCTTCGACCGGTTCTTCGGCCAAAACCGAGCGGCCAGCGGATGGAAGCTCTCTGGAATTACTCGCTTCGCCACAGGATTTCCGGTCACCCTGAGCGAGCAGGACGACAACTCTTTGCTCGGAACCGGCACCTCGGGAATCGGGGGTGACGTGGACGTGCCCAATTACACTCCTGGAAGCCTTAACCGCACCAATCCTCGTTCCGGACTTCCCTACTTCAACACCGGACTGTTCTCGACGGAAGCGATTGGCCAATATGGTGATGCCAACCGCCGCTTTTTCCACGGGCCAGGCCTAAACAACTTTGACATGGCATTGGTTAAAGACCTTCGGCTGACTGAAACGAAGAGCTTTGAATTTCGAGCCGAGTGGTTCAATATCTTCAATCACGCCCAATTCCAGACACCGAATGGCGACATCAACAGCGGAGCTTTTGGGCTGGTGACCGGGGCGAACGCGCCGCGCATCGGGCAGTTGGCGCTGAAGTTCTTCTTCTAGTGGTTAGTGTAGTTGTAGGGGCGGTTCGCGAACCGCCCCTACACGTCCTCTCACACCGCGAACCAAACGGTGCAGAGCGAGCTGTGCGTAATGGATTACTAGCCACTACCCATTATCAATCATCCGATAGCCGTTAGGGGAGAAACACCATGCGGTTTCCGCGTTGCGCGCTTTTCCTTGTTTCAATTCTTCTAGGATTCAATTTACTGATCCCCAACTCTGTCTATGGCCAATCCGCCGAAAGACCGGAGCCTTCCGATTGGTTTGCCGGGGACGCGCACGTTCACCGGGGTATCGGTTGCGGCCGATCCAATGAGAAGGAGATGCTCACCCCGCAGCAACTCGTGGACATGATGAAGGTGAATAACCTGGCGGTGATTTCCGTCCTGGCCGACGCGGGCAACGGCGAAATCAAGTATGCCGATCAGGATCTCGCCATGATTACCGGGAAGGACAATGCGGTTTCTACTCCCCAGCGGATTGTGCATTGGGACGCGGAATGGCATTACGATCCGGAAGGGGTCACGTTTGAAAGGAAGATGATCGGCGGCCACCTGATCCTGCTCGGACTGAAGAAAGGCGGGCAGCCCTTTGCGCAGTATACGTACCCGATTTTTTCATGGGCTAAGGAGCAAGGCGCCATCGCCGGCTTCGCGCACATGCAATACCTGCCATTCGCCTTCTACCCGCCGCCCGACGGCATCCCATTGTCGCTGGACTGCTGCGCGCCGCTGGAATATCCTGTGGAGACCGCGCTGGGATCAGCTTCATTCCTCATGGAGGACGTCCACGGAAGTGATTCCGCCTTGGAGGCATATTACCGCATCCTCAATAGCGGTTTTCGTCCCGGGCTGGTGGCAAGCACAGATTATTCGTGCAACTACAACGAGCCGCTGGGAACCCTGCTGACGTACGTCCGGGTGCCCGATGGCCAACTGACCTACGAAAAGTGGATCGCGGGCCTCGCTGGTGGACGAACCGTGGTCTCTCGCGACGCCCACAACGAATTCTTGGACCTTAAGGTGAACGGAACGGCGCAGCCCGGTGACGAGATTCGCCTGGAGAAAGATGGACCCGTGCGGGTGCGGGTCGAGTGGCGGTCGCTTCGTACCGACCTGGGTAGGATCGAGGTAGTTCAAAACGGGTCGGTGGTGGCTTCTCAAACTGCCGAGGCGAGCCCCGGCGCGCCGGCAGTCTTTGAAACCACTCTCGAATTTCGGCAGAGCGGCTGGCTCGCCGCGCGGCGAATGGACTGGCAGAACGGCCATCGGTTGCACACCGGCGCGGTGTTCGTCATCGTGAAGGGCGCCCCCATTCGCGCCAGCGCCGCGGACGCCCGCTTCTTCGTCAGTTGGATCGATAATCTCCTCAAGCAAACTTCACCCGGCGGCGAGTGGGCCAGCTTCTTCTCTAAGGACCGCGAAGCGGCACAAAAACGATATCGGGAAGCGCGCGCGATTTTCCTCGAAAGAGCGAGCGAAGCGGAACAACAGAAAGCCCATTGAGCTGTCCCTGCTCACGGACTGCCGCCCTGATCCTACCGGCTGTCATCCTGAGCGAAGCGAAGGATGACAATCGGGGAGAGGTTAGCTATGTCAAAGAGATTGTGGATCAAGGGACGAGTGGTTCGCGCGCTCCTCATCACCGCAACCGCACTCGCCGCGATTGGGGTAGCGCAGACCTGCTTTTTAGGTCTGCGGCTTTTCGGGCGCCCAAGCAACACAGCTACACAAGCCGCAGACCCCAAAAGCGGATCTGCGCTACCTGGCCAAGATACCTTTAATGGCCACAAGGTGATTCTGGACAGCCAGAACAAGATCATTCCCTGGTCGACGCCTATCGATAAGGCCTACGATCATTTCCTCCGCCTGCGTTGGGACTTCATTAAGACCAAAGTCCCTAACTGCCCCGGCCCGCCTCCACGCTCCTCGTACCCGCAATACTACTTCTATTGCGCGTTCTGGGATAAGAACGGAGTTTTGGACCCGGATACCTGGATGAATGATGTGGGCGAGAAGATTCCGAATTGGTTTGAATCGGCGCGATTGTATTACGCCTACACGGGTGACGCCACGGTGATGGCCATCGTGAAAAAGCTAATGGATTACACGCTTGCCCATGGTACAAGCCCGGCAAGCATTGCGTGGCCGAACTTTCCCTACACCACGACGAACGCCGGAGACATGGAATTCCGTGGTTTTACGAACAATAAGCGATTCGCTCTCAACGAGACGCAAGTTGGCTACGCCGGCGACATGGGCCTGGCCGACTACCGAATGTACCTCTACAGCGGAGACGAACAGTATCTGACTGCTGCCCTCAACGTAGCTAATACGTTGGCCAGTAAGGCGCACACGGGTACCTCCACCGAATCGGTCTGGCCTGATCGCGTGGTTATGGATGCCGGTAAGGTTACATCAGAATATGGAGCGCACTGGGTCGGCTGTTATATGCTATTTGACCAATTGATTAAGGCGAAGCTCGGCAATGTTCAGGCGTACGAGAACGCGCGCGCGAAAACCCGGGATTTCCTCCTGCAATACCCCCTGAAGACGGGCTACTGGGCTGACGGCCATACGGACAACCCGGACTACGGCAACACCTACAAAAGTAATACCCCCGAAAGTAACTTCACATTAGCTCTCTTCGATTATCCCGAACTGGATCCTGAATGGAGAGAAGATGTCCCCAAATTGATCAAGTGGACAGAGGACAACTTTGTGTTTCGTCGTGCGCCAGGCGAGCCGGCAACTCAATGGGGAGCCAATATCGTGGGGGAGCAGGATGGGTTTCTCCCCAAAATGGACTATCAAACCGCGCGATACGCTGCGGAGTGTGCCCGCTGGTATGCGGTTTCGGGTGATGCTACCTATAAGGAAAAAGCCTATCGATCTTTAAACTGGGTGACCTACTGCAACCAGCCGGATGGCGAAGGCATAGAGAGTCCGGTGAGCAAGCATATCTCGAATTGGTGGTCGGATCTTTATGGAGAGTGCCCCCGCATGTTTTACCCTGCCTTCGCGGGGATTCCAGAATGGGCTCCGCCGGGGGAGAATCACATTCTGTATTCGGACGCGGTGCTCAAGGACGTCTCCTATGCCGTCAGGCAGGTTCAATACACAGCAACCCAGGGGCCGGGGACGGAGTATCTTCGTCTGGCCTTCCAGGCAAGCAGCGTCACGCTTAATGGCCTCCACCTTTCTTTGCGCCCCGATCTGAGTAGGGGCGGTTCGCCAACCACCCCCTCCTCGTCCCGCAGTTTGAGTTGGGAAGAATATACGATGAGGGATCTTGGGCATGGAGATTATGCCCTGGAGATTAGAAGGGTAAAGCCCGGAAGGGTAGTAATCCGATGAGGAGACTTGTAGGGTGATCGCTTGCCCTCCCCTCGTCGCACGACATCAGGGCGCAGACAGGCCAGACTACGGCACATCTGCGCCACCCGCGGAAAGGGTTTGCCTTTCTTTACATCACTGGCCCGGTCCAAGGCTCGTTCTCGGACAGCTCGAGAGCGAGTTGCTGGCCCGGGCGTAGGCGCGTGGTTTTGACTACAATCACGATGGGGCTGCCGCCCTCGCCGGGCTTGATGCCGATCACATGGTAGGGCCGGCCGGGCGTGAGGTTCTCGAAGGAGAAGGAGCCGTTGGCACCGGTCTTCGTCGTGGCCACAGCCGGCAGCGTTGGGATCAACTCGAAGGCCTCGGCTAGCGCTATTTCGCAGAGGTGATACGTTTGGACCGGATCAGCTTTTGGCTGCGCCATTGCCCGCCGGCACTTGTATTGGAGTTCCTCGAAAGGTTTAGTGGCTTCCGGGTTAAAGAGATAGACCTGCAAGTCGCGCACGGGATTCGTGGTCTCTTTGCGATTGATCGTCTCGAAAACGATCGCCCTACCCCGGACGCTGGCCGGAGGCACTTCCCCGACCAGCCGCTTGGCTTGTCCGGCCGAGAGGACTGTTCCCCCCAGCATCCCGAGCCAGATCAGGCATGCGAAGAGTTTGCGCATGATGACACCGCCTGTCGCGCAAAGCACTGTAATGAAGGAAGAACGACAGAAGAATACCACCTATGAAAGCCCTGTCAAGATGCGTCCAGGGGTAGGGCCTGGGTATTCACAGGGCGGCATCTAGGGAATCAGCGATCGACGCACTCACGAATTTCGAGTTTCGAGTTTCGAATTTCGAGTTTCGCTTTTCTAGTTTCCACTTCGCTGCCTGAGGTGTACATTATCCCTCACCCGGACGCGAATATGAAAACCCTGGGTGCGTGCTCAATTGTGATGGGAAGAAAGGGGGAGAGACTATGAGGGTTTCGCTGCTGGCGACTTACATCCTGATGTTTCTGTGCGCTTTGATTGTGTTTGCCTTTACGACACCGGTATACGCGCAGGAGGGCTTCTTCCACGCCGAGAATCGAAATGGCATTTGGTGGCTCATCGACCCGCGGGGCGTACCCACACTTTCCTTGGGCGTCGATAACATCTCCTATGAATCCGACCGGGTGCGGGGCACCGGCGCGTGCCTCTACTGCGACGCGCTCGACAAGATCTATCCCGACCGCAATGCCTGGGGACTAGAGGCGCTGGCCCGAATTCGCCAGTGGGGTTTCAACACGATTGGCGCGTGGTCGGACCCCATTCTGTGGACCCACAGCGTGCCGTATACCGTGATCCTGGACATTGCCGCGCGCGCGGGAGCGGACTGGCAACAAAGGAGACCTGCGGACTATTTCGATGCGCGCTTCGAGAAAGCCGCGACAGAGCTCGCAGGAAAGATCTGCCAGCCGCGCCGCTTCGATCACATGCTTTTGGGATACTTCAGCGATAACGAGCTGCGCTGGGGACCAGACTGGGGCGGCAAGGAAACGATGCTGGAGATGTACTTGAAATTGCCGCCTGGCGCCACAGGACGCCTTAAGGCGGGCGAGTTTCTGCGCGAGCACTACGGGAACGATATCGGCAAATTGAATCAAGCCTGGGGCGTCAGTGCTTCGAGTTTTGACGAACTGCCGGCGCCGGCGGCCACGGAAGCTTACAAATCCGACGCGGCGCAATTCCTGGAAGTCGTCGCAAATCGATATTTCGAAGTATGCGAGCAGGCCGTTCACGCCGCTGACCCCAATCACCTCTACCTGGGTGCGCGGTTTGCCGGCATGCCGCCGGAGGCTGCCCTGCGGGGCGCTCATCATGCCGACGTGGTCTCGATCAACGTCTACAGCTTTGATCCTCGCCCGACGATACAGGCCGTCTTCAAAGCGACGGGCCGGCCGGTCATAGTTGGCGAGTTTGCGTTTCGGGCGGAGAATTCCGGCCTGCCCAATACACGCGGCGCAGGCCCGAAAGTTCTCGACCAAGCGGCGCGCGCCAAAGCCTACACCGACTATGTAACGAGACTGGAGAGTCTTCCCGAAGCCGTCGGCTACCATTGGTTTGAGTGGGTCGATGAGCCCAAAGAGGGCCGGTTTGATGGGGAGAACTCGAACTACGGGCTGGTGGACATCCAAGACCGTCCCTACCAGGAGTTCATCGAGACCGTGAAGAAGGTGAACGCGCAGGCCCCGGGCATCCACGAGCGCGCTGGTAAAGAGTGAAGCGAAGCTCTGGAGTGCGGCAGCTTGCTGCCGCTTTCATCCCGCGAGCTTGCTCGCGGGTAGGGCTGACCCTTCAGCCAGCGCCCTGCCCACCTGATGGCGCGACGAATGCGCGGCCAGCAAGCTGGTCCCGCCGAGCGGGAAAAGCGGCAGCAAGCTGCCGCACTCCAGAGCTTCGCAGATGCGGACT
>Ga0187817_10000233_pt1 | contig 22202 bp, 18 predicted proteins | sample NC_wetland_sal_i_17_FD_132431 | JGI IMG/M metagenome (GOLD analysis project Ga0187817, IMG submission 132431) | Wetland sediment microbial communities from Neuse River Estuary, North Carolina, USA - SO4_2 | ecosystem: Environmental > Aquatic > Freshwater > Wetlands > Sediment | place: USA... | reverse complement strand
CGCAATCAATGGCGGCAGAGACGAAATCACTGGCGAGCAGATCGCTCCTGGGAGGGGCGCGGCCGAGGGAGACTACCTCGACTTCGATGACGTTACCCACAAGTTCGAAGGCATGATGGATTGGCTTGCCGACGTTTATGTCAATGCCATGAACATTATCCATTACATGCACGACAAGTATGCCTATGAGCGTCTCGAAATGGCCCTGCACGACTATGCGCCGCTGCGAACGATGGCCTTCGGGATGGCTGGATTATCCGTCGTTGCCGACAGCCTTTCGGCGATTAGATATGCGGGAGTTCGAGTGATTCGTGATGAAACTGGTCTGGTTACGGACTATGAGACCAGGGGCGAGTTCCCTGCATTTGGCAACAACGACAATCGGGTCGACCACCTTGCCTCCTGGGCTGTGAGCACGTTTATGAGTAAGCTGAAGAAATATCCAACCTATCGGAATGCCATCCACCCACGATCCGTACTGACCATCACTTCGAACGTTGTATATGGGAAGAATACTGGCAACACGCCCGACGGGCGGCGACGTGGTGAGCCGTTCGCCCCGGGCGCTAATCCGATGCACGGGCGTGATACCCATGGGATCCACGCCTCGGCAGCCTCTGTCGCCAAGATTCCTTATCGGGACGCAGCCGACGGAATTTCTCTCACCACTACCATAGTCCCGGAAGGCCTGGGGAGAGTAATGGCGGACCGAGTCACAAACCTGAGAAATATGCTCGATGCGTTCTTCGGGGTTACGGGTTTCCACATGAACGTGAATGTTCTGAATCGCGAAATGCTTCTGGACGCAATGGAGCATCCCGAGAAGTATCCGCAGCTCACGATCCGCGTCTCAGGCTATGCGGTGAATTTCGTGCGGCTGAGCCGCGAACAGCAAATGGACGTAATCAATCGTACTTTCCACGGGCAGTGAACATCATGGCTGATACGGCACACTTAGAAGATACCTCGCTGCTGGCCCGAAGCCCCTTTGAATTGCGTGTCAATTTGGGTGGAAATGTCGGGGAGATTGATGTGCGTCGCGCCCTCGCTACCGGCGAGATGGGCTTCCTTCATTCGTTCACGACCGGTTCGACCGTCGATGGCCCCGGTGTCCGCCTTGTAGCCTGGACCAGCGGTTGTCAATTTCGCTGCCTCTACTGCCATAATCCGGACACTTGGAACATGACCAACGGGACTCCGGTAACGTTAGGGAGGGCGACTGAAGAACTGCGCAAGTATCGACGCGGCCTGCAGGTGATGTCCGGTGGGTTCACTTTGAGCGGCGGCGAGCCGCTCATGCAGGATCGGTTCGCGGTGCGCTTGCTCGCTGAAGCGCACAAGATGGGAATTCATACCGCTCTGGACACTAATGGCAGTCTAGGGGACCGGCTCAGTGACACGGAGTTGGAGAAAATCGATCTTGTGCTGCTCGACATAAAAGGCTGGAATCAGGAAGGCCATTACAAGCTAACCGGAGCTCAAATTGGTCCAGTGCTGAATTTCGCTCGCCGGCTCTCCGCTCGCAAGAGACCGGTCTGGCTTCGTTTTGTGTTGGTGCCCGGGCTGACAGATGACCCTGAAGACATTTCTTACATCGCACAGTTCGCTGCGAGCCTCGGCAATGTGGAACGAGTCGACGTTCTCCCCTTTCATCAAATGGGCAGATTCAAATGGAAAGAACTCAAACTGAACTATGACCTCGGGGACATTCAGCCTCCTCAAAGAAAGGCGGTTGTGGCGGCCTGTGAACTGTTCCGAGCCGAAGGCCTCGATGCCTACTGACGAGGCGGTCGCTCTACCTAAACTTCACCGGAGAGCTACTGTCATTGAATGCGAGGGCTCCGTATGCGCTCTGGTCAATTAAGGAAGGGCGCGTGACAACGAAATACAGAATTTGTTTCTTTCTCATCGTCGTCGTTACACTGGGACGTTCCGTTGGTTCTGTTGCTCAGACCAAGGAGTTGCCGAAGATCGTGATTCTGGCCACGGGTGGAACCATCGCCGGGGCGGCGGCAACCGGAACTCAAGCAGGCTACACCTCCGGGGCGGTGACCATCGATGCCATGCTTGCCGCTGTCCCGGGAATTAAGGACTTTGCCAACATTAAAGGTGAACAGATCTCGAATGTCGGATCACAAGACATGACGTTCGACATAATGCTGACTCTCGCTAAGCGTATCAATGCTCTGCTGTCTCAGAACGATGTCGACGGTATAGTCATAACGCACGGCACCGACACTATGGAAGAAACCGCATTCTTCCTTAATTTGGTGGTGAAGAGCGATAAGCCTGTCGTAATGGTTGGCTCGATGCGGCCGTCCACCGCCGTCAGCGCTGACGGCCCGTTGAATCTATTCAATGCCGTCGGTGTTGTTGTTGACCCGAACTCCAAAGGGCGCGGCGTCATGGTAGTAATGAACGACTGGATCCACGGCGCACACTCTCTCACCAAGACGAGCACGACGTCCGTTCAAACGTTTATGTCTCCGCTACGGGGACTGATAGGAATTTCCAGCTATGGCAAAAATGACTTTTACAACACCCCGCAGTGGAAACACACAACGGCCAGCGAGTTTGACATATCCAATGTTTCGACGTTGCCGCGAGTGGATATTTTGTACGCCTGTGCCGATATGTCGGCAGATCTGATCGACGCCTCAGTCGCGAAGGGCGCTAAGGGTATTGTCGTCGCGGGAGTTGGCAACGGCAATATGAATGAAGCGTCACTTCGGGCGGCAGCACACGCCGCAAGGAAAGGCATTGTTGTGGTCAGAAGCAGCCGGGTCGTGACTGGGACCGTGGGGCGGAATGTGGAAGTCAACGATGATGAGCTGAATCTAGTGGCGTCCGACGAACTAAACCCGCAGAAAGCAAGAATTTTACTGATGCTGGCTCTTCTCAAGCCGCGCGGGTTAGAAGAAATTCAGAATCTGTTTTACACCTACTAATCAGCCTCTGCTGATAGTGCTCTAGCAGCCGCTCCGTTGTCGACAAACTCCTTCTGCCAGCTCCGCTGTTGAAGAGATGCTGGCTACTCGTTCGATTCTAGCCTGAGACCTACAAGTCCAATAGCCCGTACGACAGAAGCCAAAGGGCGACCAGGCACATGATCACAACTCCGAAGGCTAGAAAAGTGCGTTTGCTAGACGCGTGCCTCGAAGAATCTAACATAACAAACTCATCACTGGTCGTCTTGCGTTCACGAGCGACGGGTCGAGAAAGGTATTCGCGATAATCTGTTGTCGAGTCTAGATAGTGAATTTCTGACCACACGTAACAGTTTCTGACGTGACACTCTCGTACAAGGTGTGCAGTATCAGACATGGACATAATGAATCACCCCTTATCGCGGTCCTGCGGCATAGGCACTTTTTATAAACGTAATAGAAGTTGTTTCCAACTGTTAGGGCTAACAGAGCGCGATGTACTTGCTGCGACGAGGCGATGACCGCCTCACACTTCGCCGGAGTGCATCCCGCGAGATCTGGCACTACTGACAGTTTCGATCGATCTCACTTGTGCCTAAGCTTTGGATACACCGTCGATATGGCCAGTTGCAGGTTAAACCATGCATAGGCCACAGCTCTCATGAATGCACAGTAACGGACTCATGGCAATGCGCTTTGTAAGGGGAATTGAAAAGCTGTTATTGATTTCTGGGCTGTTGCTAATCGGAATGTGCCTGGTTGCGTACATTCACAGAGAAGTACTGTCTCGAACCCAGCTGAGGCAATTTAATGGTTCGCGAATTGAAGTACCTGTCGAACCAACGAAGACACCGTTGGCAGAATCTTTGTCCAAGCATTTTCGCCTCTGGTCGGAGAAGAGGATCGCGGAGTATGAAAAAAGCTTGGCGCGCAAGGTCGATCCGCCACTGGCGCTGCTACACATCTCCAAAGTCCAGCTGGACGTGCCAGTACTTGAAGGAACGGACGATCTGACTCTCAACCGTGGTGTTGGCCACATTGTGGGGACCGCCCGACCTGACGAGGAGGGGAACATTGGAATTGCGGGTCATCGAGATGGGTTTTTCAGAGCGCTGAAGGATATCGGTCCAGGCGACACGATCGAGCTGATCACGCCACTGCGAACGGTCAGATTCACAGCAGATCGCATCGTGCTCGTACGCCCTGATGATGTTTCTGTTCTTCGACCACGATCGATCCGTTCACTCACTCTGGTGACCTGCTATCCATTCTATTTCATCGGCAGTGCGCCTCAACGATACATCGTGCAGGCGTCCATAGCGGAGTCTGACAGAACAGAGTCGGAGAATCGCAGTTACAAGGATACGAACCTTGAAGGACTGCGGGGAGTGAATAATGTCCGCACCGAAGCACCAGCTCGGGTATCGGCTACGGATCTAACATTTAATAGGAGATAAATCGATGAACTCAACGATTGGAAAAACACAGGTGTTGCTAGTGCTTTTGGTTGCGGCAATCTCCCTTGCCTTTGCCACGGGCATGAGGGCACAGGTAAAGTCAGAGACTACCACGACCAGCGGACAGGCCACGCATGAGATAACGGTCGAGCGGGGCGAAGTGGTTCTAGTTCGCGGGAACGACCTCTTCGTTAAGATGGAAGACGGCACGATGCGTCATCTTCCCAACGTGCCTGAGAGCGCGCGGGCTACAGTTGATGGCCGGCAACTCGGGATTCATGATCTGAAACCGGGAATGAAACTAACGCGAACGATCATCGTCACGTCTATTCCCAAAACCGTTACCACTGTTCAGACTGTAACAGGGAAAGTCTGGCACATCGCACCACCGAACTCCGTAATCCTTACCTTGGAAGATGGAACAAATCAGGAGTTTAAGATTCCAAAGGACCAAAAGTTTAACGTGGACGGACGGGAAACTGATGCTTGGGGACTTAAAAAAGGGATGAAGATCTCTGCGACCAAGATTGTGGAGGTGCCCGAAGTCCACGTCCACCGTGCGCAGCAAGTCTCCGGAAAAATGCCCCCGCCAACCCCTCCGGTCGCCTCGCCGCCTGCGGATGCGCCAATCCTGATCGCCGCTGCGGCGCCCGCGCCTGTGCTCGCGGCCACAGAGCTACCGAAGACGGGAAGCATGTTGCCATTCATCGGGTTGCTTGGGAGTCTCGCGCTCTTGTTTTCTATCGGATTGGGATTAGTTCGTAAGTTTCTTTGATCTCTATATCGCACTCGGAAGTAAGCATCCGATGTAGGCCGTCCTGCTAAGTGTCCACGAATGGGTTAGGCGTGGACACTTCGCCGGTGTGGGATTGATGTTCCAGGGCAGCAATTTTTCGATCCGGTTGATGGGATGGTCGGCAGGCGCCGCCCGGGCATGCGCGGACTATCGCACGAACTCGCACGTTTTCATGCGTTGCATGCACGAACAAATTGCGGAAAACATCTCGCGTGATACGAGGCGGTTGCCGCGCTTCGATAGTCTTTCTGGGCGATCGGTCAGGCTGCAATCAAGTGCTGTCGGATTGCGTACTGAACTAGTTCGGCGTTGCTCTTCACGTTAAGCACTTCCATGATGCGGTACTTGTGAAAGGCGACGGTGCGAGTCGTAACGTTTAACACCCCAGCTACCTCTTTCATGCACTTTCCTTCCGCCAAGAGCTGCAATACTTCACGCTGCCTCTCTGTCAATTTCTGACCTTCTTCCACCAGTGTCTTGTCCTGGCGCAATAAAAAGTCCACGGTATCTTTGGCAATCATGGGTGACAGATAGGACTTGCCTCGCAAAACCTCTCGTACTGCTATGGTCAATTCAGAAGCTGCGCAGGTCTTCAGCAAGTAACCAGATGCGCCACGGCGGAATGCCTCTGCCGCCAAATCGGCATCATGATTCATAGTGATGTAAACCAGCTTCACGCTAGGCATCAGCTCCTTAATTTGTTGGCCCGCGTCCAAACCGTTCAGCAGAGGCATGGAAACATCAACAATAATGAGCTGAGGCCTCAATTCTGCCGCAGCTCTGACCAGTGTTCGGCCGTCGCCGACCGTGGCAACGATCTCATAATCAGATTCGAGAAGTTTCTTGCATGCCTCGGCCACCAAAGTATGGTCGTCGGCGATCAGGATACGTGGAAGATTTCTTCTTATGATCATTGTCAACTCCTAGAAGGCGAGTCTCGCAGGCCCCGATCAGCAGTCGAAACCTGCCGAAGCTACAAAACCGTCTCCGTCATAATGCCGAACGGAAGGCGAAGCTACCATAAACTCCAACATTTTGCACTAGCAAAATTACTAGTGCGGCATTCCACAGCTGCGAAACTTCTGTTTCGGAAGGCATGCATCACATTGAAGTCTGCGGTCAGGAAACCTGCAACATAACCTTAAGCAAGCGAATGGCGCATCAAAACTACTATTTTTGACAGGGCGATAGACAATAAACTTGCAGTCACACTTCCGCGCTCGTTTCAGCGTAGCGGGACCGGTTCATCGCCGCCAGCCGGGAGAAGCCACAGGAATTGATGGAGTGTCCGCTTGAGCCATCAACGAGGATGTTCCGTTCCGAGATGATGCCTAATTGCATACTGGAGCAGTTCCGCATTGGACTTTATTCCGAGCGTCCGCATCATTTTGTATTTGTGGAAGGCCACGGTACCTGGTTTCAAATTCAACGTTTTCGCGATCTCTTTCATAGACATGCCTTCGGCTAGCAGTTGCAGGACTTCCCTCTGCCGAGGGGTAATTCGCTCTTCCTCGGAATAAGCATTTCTGCTTCTCAGAAGGAAGTCTACCGTCTCCCTGGTGATGTCGGGAGACAAGTAGGTTTCCGATCGCAACGCTCGCCGGATGGCCCTGACGAGTTCCGCCGCTGCGGAACTCTTCACAACATAGCCGGAAGCGCCACGTCGAAAGGCTTCAGCTGCGACTTCCGGTGAAAGGTTCATTGTCAAGAAAACTAACTTGGTTGCGGGTAAAAGGTGCTTAATTTGATCACCGGCGTCAAGCCCATTCAGTTGTGGCATCCCGATATCGACGATCACCACATCGGGCTTTAATTCAGTCGCCAGTCGAAGCAGAGCTCGTCCGTTATCGACAATTCCGACAACCTCAAACTCAGGCTCGAGGAAACTCTTGCAGGCTTCCGCCAGCAACGTGTGGTCGTCGGCTATGAGCAACCGTGCTTTGGCGTGGCGTTCCATCACACGTTTCGACTACTAAACAACTTCACGCTCGCGCGGCACAAGCAACAGGGCCTGGGCGCTTTTCTGAATGATACTAAGAGCTAGGCTGAACCGCCAGAACTGTTAGTTTTCTCAGACTGAGTCACATTGAATCGGACGGGGAGGATTAGGAGTAATTTTTCCGCAGCCTGTTAAAACCGTTGCATAGGCGAGGAAATGAAGACTGCGCCGTTTATGGCCGCCCAAATTGCCGGCACCAGGTCTGACGCCAGAGACTGCTTCAGAACGTAACCTCGAGCGCCGGCGGAGAGCGCGGCTTCAACAAACTCAGATTCCGTATTTACGGTCAGAAATACCACTCTTGTAGCGGAACCGAGCGCCTTAAGCCGGTATGCCGCTTCGATCCCGTTCTGCCCCGGCATCGAGATGTCCAACACCAGAACATCGGGAAAAAGTCTCGTAGCAAGGTCAACGGCCCCCTCGCCGTTCTCCGCTGTGCCAACAACGCTGAACGCGTTCCCGAGTGTCAGTGCAACAGACTGGAGAATCTCTTTTTGATCGTCCGCCAATACAACCCGAGGAGTTATCGTCACGGCGTCCCTTCTTCGACAACAGTCCATAGGCGGCATGAGCCGACCATAAATTCGTGCAGGCGGTTGTTGGCGACCGCAGATGATATTACGTCGTGCTCAAACCGATTTCTGCCAGCAAGGTTCACAGTCTCTTCAGTGTTTATTTCTCAGTGTGCCCTGTAATAACAAGTAACGTGGGCCCGCAACACCCAAAGCGGTTGAGGCAGCCCCTGGCTGCGACCGGTTAAGAGACCCTGTTCCCAAGCGTTAAGCAGACCGTTCTGATTTCAGTCTTTGAATGGCCGAGTAAAGGCGCAGGAAGACGGTTCGGAGCAGGTCGACTCCGGGGAGCTTGATCTCCGAAGAAATGAAATCTGCTCGCCTCATCCCCGCGTCCAAAGAAGCCGCCTGTAATTTCTGCCAGTTTTCCGTACAACATGCACCTTCTACTCTTCTGTCAATCCTTCATCGGGCTTCGCAACAGTCTGGTCCAAGGACAAGAAAGACAGAGCAGAGCGTGGCTCTTTCGAATTGACTATCCGACCAAATTCTTTCCTGTTCTTACTTGTGCTCCCACAAGGGGCTCTTAACTTATTGTTGCTTCTGCCCTTAGGAGTTTCCCAGCGAATGAGACTGGCACTGTGCTGCCCTCGAGTTGGTCGCCATGTAATAAAGATCTGCCATCGACTGCTATTGCCGCTTTCGCGAACCAGTGCGCATCGAGCGATTGTGATCTCCCTAGCGGCACTCTGTTTGATCGGATGCGCAAAGAAAGAGAAGGCTTTAGCTGCACCGCCGGAGGTAGAGGTCACGCCTGTTGTGCAACAGGATGTACCTAGCTATACCGAATGCATTGCCACTCTCGATGGCTACGTGAACGCCCAGATTCAACCACAGGTGACTGGCTACCTGATGAAGCAGAATTATACGGAAGGAACCGTGGTCCACACGGGCGACGTACTCTTCGAAATAGATCCGCGTCCGTTCGAAGCCGCGCTACAGCAGTCAAAGGGTCAGCTCGCTCAGTCGCAGGCTCAATTCGGCAAGACGAAGCTCGACGTAGCGCGAGACGTCCCACTCGCCAGAGAGAGCGCCATTCCACAAGCTCAGCTGGATAACGACGTGCAGGCCAACCAGGCGGCTGAAGCCATGGTCGCCGCTGCAGAAGCCCAGGTGGAGCAAGCGGAGCTGAATTTGGGCTTCACGAAAGTCCGCTCGCTGATCAGCGGCGTTGCAGGACTAGCAAAGGGGCAAATCGGGGATCTGGTCGGGCCGACGACGATTCTCACCACGGTGTCGCAAGTGGAGCCGATTAAAGCCTACTTTGCCATCAGCGAGCAACAATATCTCAAATTGGCCGACAGAATCAGCGCTGTGGCTGAAGGCAGAAGACGAGCGGGAGAACAGAAAATTCTCGAACTCGTGCTTTCCGATGGAAGCGTCTATCCGCGAAAGGGATCCGTCGTACTTGCCGATCGTCAAGTTGACGTGAAGACGGGAACCATTCGCATGGCCGGAGCCTTTGAGAATCCTGGCGGCATTTTGCGCCCGGGAATGTTCGGCCGGGTCCGCGCCGTTACTGGAGTGTCGAAAGCTGCTCTGCTGGTGCCGCAACGGTCCGTGGTTGAGGCTCAGGGAAGTTACAGCGTTGTCGTCGTCGATTCGAACAATCAAGCCAGTATCCGCCCGGTGAAGACCGGTGAGCGTGTGGGACAGATGTGGGTGATTACGGACGGAGTTAAGCCCGGAGAGCAGGTGATTGCCGAAGGCGTACAGAAGGCCAGGGAAGGCGTGACCGTTCGCCCTAAGCAGTTCAAATTCAACGGCCAAGGAGAATGAAACGTGGCCAGTTTCTTTATCAGGCGTCCTATCGTGGCCATGGTGATTGCCATTCTCATGGTCCTCATTGGCATCGTTGCCATGCGGCGCCTGCCCACGGCTCAGTTCCCAAACATCGCTCCTCCTGAGATTCAGGTGAAAGCCACCTACCCGGGCGCGGATGCCGTAACCGTGGAGCAGTCCGTTGCCACTCCGATCGAACAGCAAATGAGCGGTGTGGACAACATGAACTACATGTACTCCAACAACGCCAATAACGGGCAGATCACTCTCACTGTCAACTTTGATATCAAGACAGATCCGAATACCGATCAGATTCTGGCGCAGATGCGTACCAATCAGGCAAATTCACAGTTGCCGATTGACGTGGTGAATTACGGCGTCACGGTACAGAAATCGACCACTGCACCTCTGATGCTGGTCAACCTGTTTTCGCCAAAAGGAACTTACGACAACATTTTCCTGGCTAATTATTCCTACATCAATCTGAATGACCAGCTGACACGAGTGCCCGGGATCGCGAGCGTCACAGTTTTCGGAGCAGGCCAATATGCCATGCGCTGCTGGGTGCGACCGGACAAGCTGGCAAAAATGGGAGTTACGGTTCCTGAAGTCGTGAAAGCGGTTCAGACGCAAAATACTGTGAATCCCGCCGGACAAATCGGTGGTGAGCCCGTCCCGAAGGGACAGGAGTTCACCTATGCTGTCCTAGCTCAAGGCCGTCTGCCGACCCCAGAGGAATTCGGCCAGATTGTGATTCGAGCCAATCCAGATGGTTCGATACTGCGCCTGAAGGATGTGGCTCGCATAGATCTGGGAGCACAAACCTACAATCTTGTCGGCCGGTACAGCGGTAAACCAGCTGCGGTGATCGCGGTATACCAACTCCCAGGATCGAACGCCGTGCAAGCTGCGGCCGGGGTTCGCAAGCTGATGACAGAGGCCAAGCAGCGTTTCCCCAAGGATCTCGAATACGACATCGCGCTGGACACCACCCTAGCGGTTACCGAGGGGCTTAACGAGATCAAGCACACTCTCTTTGAAGCTATCCTCCTGGTCATTCTGGTCGTTTACATTTTCTTGCAAGGCTGGCGTGCGACGTTGATTCCACTGCTCGCGGTACCCGTCTCGTTGATCGGCACATTTGTGGTGTTTCCATCATTGGGCTTTTCCATTAATACTCTTTCTCTTTTCGGTCTCGTACTGGCGATAGGGCTGGTCGTAGACGACGCCATCGTTGTTGTGGAAGCGGTGGAGCACCACATTGAGCACGGCATGACTCCGAAGGATGCCGCCTTCAAGGCCATGGAAGAGGTATCGGGCCCGGTAATCGCCATTGCTCTGATCCTGGCGGCAGTGTTCGTCCCCACGGCGTTTATCCCAGGTATCACCGGGCGTCTGTACCAGCAATTCGCGATCACCATTGCTATCTCTGTGATCTTTTCCGCGTTCAATGCTTTATCGCTAAGTCCAGCTCTGTCGGCGCTACTGTTGCGGCCTCGCAAAGAAAGCCGTGGTCCTCTGGGAAAGTTTTTCCGCTGGTTCAATCGCGTCTTCGGCCGCACTACCGACGGTTACGTCAGCATGTGCGGAGGCCTGATTCGCAAAGCCGGCCTGAGCATGATCCTCCTTCTCGGAGTCGCGATGCTGGCAGGATGGTTCGGATCGCGGCTGCCTCAAGGCTTTCTTCCTGACGAAGACCAGGGCTATGTATTTGCCGGCCTGCAGCTACCGAACGCTGCCTCACTCCAGCGCAATGATGACGCGTCACGGAAGATCGAAGAGATGATCATGAACACTCCGGGCGTCCACGCGGTGACAGCCGTGCTTGGTTTCAGCATGCTGAGCGGGGCTCAGAATACATACAGTTCCTTTTATTGGATCACCCTCAAAGAGTGGGCTGAGCGCAAAGCTCCGGAGGAACAGTACGAGGCCATCAAACAGCACTTGAATCGGGAGCTTTCGAAGATCACCGAGGGGGTTGCCTTCTCTTTTCCACCGCCAGCTATACCCGGTGTGGGAGCTTCAGGAGGTTTTACCTTCATGTTGGAGGATCGCGCGGGAAAGGATCCACAGTTCCTGAGTCAGAATCTGGAAAAGTTTCTTGCGGCGGCGCGCAAGCGCCCCGAACTTGCGACGGTCTACACGACGGCTCTGCCCACCGTACCGCAAGTGTATGTCGATGTCGATCGTCCACGGGTGATCGCGCAAGGCGTTCAGCTCGCAGACGTCTATAAGACCCTGCAGACTTTCATGGGCGGATTGTTGGTCAACTACTTTAACCGCTTCGGAAGGCAATGGCAGGTCTACCTTCAAGCCGAGGGAGATTATCGGACTCGGGCAGAGAACTTGGGACAATTCTATGTGACGAACGATAGCGGGCAGCCCGTACCACTAAGCGCTCTTACTTCAATTAAAGCCCGTACTGGCCCAGAATTCACACTGCGCTACAACCTCTTCCGGTGTGCCCAGATCAATGGAAGCGCCGCGCCGGGTTACAGCTCGAGCCAGGCCCTCAAGGCCTTGGAGGAAACGTTTGCGAATACGATGCCCGCAGAGATGGGGTACGACTACATGGGTATGTCGTACCAGGAGAAAAAGGCTGCCGAAGGAGTATCGCCGGCTGTGATCTTCAGCATGTCGCTGCTCTTCGTGTTCCTCATTTTGGCAGCGCAGTACGAAAGTTGGTCTCTGCCTTTCAGCGTCCTGCTGGGCACGCCAATCGCAGTTTTTGGCGAATTTTGGTTCCTGTGGATGCGGGGCCTGGACAATAACGTTTACGCGCAAATCGGACTCGTCATGCTGATCGGATTGGCTGCGAAAAATGCCATCTTGATTGTTGAATTCGCCAAGATGGAATTCGACAAAGGCAAATCCGCTGAGGAGGCGGCATTGATCGCTGCAAAGCTGCGGTTGCGGCCGATTCTGATGACAGCATTTGCATTTATTCTGGGATGTGTTCCGCTCTGGAGGGCGTCTGGCGCGGGCGCAATCTCGCGACGCGTGTTAGGCACGGCGGTGATTGGCGGTATGCTCGCAGCCTCCGTCCTCGCTATCTTCTTCATACCGGTAAGCCTCGACGTTGTCGAACGACTGGCCCACCGCGGGAAGAAGCATCTTCCGCCCGCGGCCACACCTGCCATTTTGCCGTCAGAAGGGGACTAGTCATGCTCGGCAGATGTTGGCTGATAGCAATAGCACTCCTAATGCTGACCGGGTGCACGTTAGGTCCAAAATACAAGCGTCCCCAAGTCACAGTTCCTGACACTTACCGGGGGCTAGCCCCAGACGCCGGTCCGCAAACTGTAGCATCTCTCGGGGATGAGAAGTGGTGGTCGGTGTACCAGGATCCGCAGTTACAGGCACTAATCCGGGAAGCCCTGGCCCAAAACTATGATGTCAGGATCGCTGCAACGCATGTCCTTCAGGCACAGGCCGTGCTGGGAATAACGCGGGCCGATCAATTTCCCACCATCACCGGGGGCGCATCTACCAGCAACGACCGCATTCCGGCCACGACGGTGACAAAGGAGTACGAGGCTAGCCCTTTCCAGGTCAACCTTTCGCTGTTTTGGGAGCTGGACTTCTGGGGCAAGTTCAGGCGCGCTACCGAGGCGGCTCGGGCAAGTGTGCTGGCTACAGAGTGGGGACAAAAGGCGGTTATATCCAGCCTGGTGAGCAATGTGGCTTCCGCATATTTCCAGTTGCTCGAACTGGATTCAGAAATGAATATCTCCCGCCGCACACTCGACTCGCGCAAGAAGTCGTTGCGTCTGGTGGAAATTCGTGCGAAAGGGGGCGCAACATCATTGGTCGACGTTCGTCAGTCTGAGCAACTGGTGTACACGGCGGCGGCAGCCATTCCTGATCTGGAGAGGCGAATCGAGCAGCAAGAAAACCTTATCAGCATCCTTCTGGGCAAAAATCCGGCGCCGGTCAAGAAAGGTAAGCCACTGATCGAGAACCCGCTTCTTCCGGCAGTCCCACCGGGCTTAACCTCTTCGTTGCTAGACAGGCGCCCTGACATTCAATCGTCTGAACAGCAACTGATAGCTGCAAATGCGCGAATCGGCGTTGCAAAGGCCGCATACTTTCCGCAGATTACACTAACCGCCACTGGCGGTTATGAGAGTTCGGCTCTCACGAATCTATTCACCGACCCCGCGGGCTTGTGGAGCTTTGGCGGTCAACTGCTTCAGCCCATTTTTACCGCCGGGAAAATTCGTTCGAATGTCAGATTGACGGAAGCCCAGCAGCAGGAAGCCGTCCTCGTTTACCAGCAATCTATACAACAGGCTTTCCGCGAGGTGGCGGATGCCCTCGTCGCCTACCGCAAGAACCAAGAATTCCGAGCACAGGAACAACTACTGACTGACGCCGCACAGGATGCCACCCGACTAGCGAATATGCGCTACCAAGGCGGAGTGACAAGCTACCTCGAAGTCCTTGACAGCGATACGCGTTACTTCGACGCCCAACTCGGCCTGGCGCAGGCTCAACTCAATGAACGCCTGGCATTGGTTCAACTCTATAACGCATTGGGAGGCGGGTGGCAGCAATAGTGGGGGCTTGGCCACGATGTTCGAATTCCTGACGGACAACCCCAGACGCATACTCGACCCAATGGAGAAAATCTCGGAGATCCTGTTTGCTTTAATCATTGTTCTTACGTTTACGTGCTCGTTCAGCGTGGCTGGCGCCGGTCGGGGAGAAGTCCGTGAACTCTTGATTGGTGCAATGGGCTGCAATCTGGCATGGGGAATCATCGACGCGGCGTTCTATCTAATGGGTTCATTTAGCATGCTGGGTCAAGGAATTCTCAAGCTAAGGGCCCTAACTCAGGCTCCCAGTTCGGCTGAAGCGCATCAGATCATAGCCGATGCGCTACCCCCACTGATCGCGTCTGTTTTGTCCCCTGCAGAACTGGAGCAGTTGCGTGAAAAACTACATCGAGTGAGCAACTTGCCGACTCGCCCACACCTTCCGAAGAAACGACTGGTTCGGTGCAGCCCAGTCTTCGTGATTGTTGTCTCAACCACATTACCGGTATTGCTTCCGTTTGTTCTGGTTCACAGCGCCAGACCCGCTCTACGGGTCTCGAACGGTCTCGCACTTTTGATGCTGTTTCTAACTGGATACGCATTCGGCGTTCACTCTGGACACCGCCCGTTGAGAGTGGGACTCGCTATGGTCATTCTGGGCGTTGTGATGGTCGCTATCACTATTTCACTCGGAGGGTGATAGCTACGCGCTTTCTAGCAGGTATCGCTGCGGCTTTATGCTTGGGCAGCGTATCGTGGGCGCAGGGTCCAACCACCCCGGCACAATCGAGCGCTACAACTCCCGCACCGTGGTCATTTTCCTTCAATCTCTCGGGGTATATCGTGCCACACGGCCAGTCCCTGCGCCTCCCCGACGTTCAGCGCAGACAAGCAACGTCTTCACCTTGGAGCGCGCTATAACGATGAGGATCTGGAAACGGGCTCGCTGTGGATTGGTTATAAGTTCGAGATCGGAAACAAGATCGTGCTCCACACCACTCCGATGATCGGTGGAGTCTTCGGGCACACGACTGGCATCGCCCCAGGGTACATGGCATCCGTAATCTGGAAGAAGCTGGAACTCTCCACGGAAGGGAAATTCGTATTTGATACCAAGGAAAGTACTGGAAGCTTCTTTTATAGCTGCAACAAGACCTGTACGGCACCACTCCAACGGTGAATAGCCGAGTTCTCAGTCCCTCGCATATAGTTCCTGATGTTTGCGATTAGTGGATGGTCTGTCACTTTTATCAGTGGTATGACAATTGCGGCGCTCCTAACCTTCTGATTGCAGAAGGTCATTCTCGGTGTGATTGCGTCGAGACAGCGGCAATCTTAAATGCTTGCTTCTGCAGGGAACCTCTCCTGCAGTCCTACTGTCAGTGGGCGTGAATACCTGGAAACTGGCCACACGCGCACTCAAGCAAAGGGAGCTGCACACTTTGTTGCCACTTCATGCTGACAATCGCGACGCGGTTACACTCGCCGTGATTCCACCGTGCTCTTGCCGTTGTGAACAACGATGGAGCACTACAGCTGTGGCTCAACCATGTTTTCGAGGACAGTTCAATCATCGCCTGAATGTTGGTGCGCGGGGGCGTTGACGACTTCGGCTCGTACGACGCGAAAGGAACAGATATAAATGGCAGCGAATACAGATGCAATCTCCGACAATCTTCACGCAAAGCGTACGGCTTGGAAGGCCCTCGAAAGCCACTATCGAAAAATTCGCAGCCTGCACCTTCGCGATCTTTTTGCAAACGATCCGAATCGTGGCGAGCGATTAGCCGCGCAAGCGATAGGACTCTACTTCGATTACTCGAAAAATCGAATCACTGACCAGACTATTAAGCTTCTCATCCAACTGGCAGAAGAGTCTGGATTGCAGGCCCGGATAGACGCGATGTTCCGGGGTGAGAAGATCAATATCACTGAAAACCGTGCTGCGCTGCATGTTGCACTTCGTGCACCGAGAGGCTCTTCCATTTTCGTAGACGGCGTGAATGTCGTGCCGCAGGTTCAGGCCGTGCTGGAGAAAATGGCGCACTTTTGCAACATGGTTCGTTGCGGAGATTGGGCAGGTTACACCGGCAAACGCATTCGCAACATTATCAACATTGGTATCGGTGGCTCCGATCTGGGACCGGTCATGGTCTACGAAGCCCTGAAAGATTACAGCGATCGATCGATGAAGTTTCGATTTGTGTCGAACGTAGATGGCACCGATTTCGGGGAAGCAGTTCGAGATCTCGATCCATCCGAGACCCTTTTCATCATTTGTTCAAAGACTTTTACGACAATGGAAACGATGACGAATGCCCACTCGGCCCGCGCGTGGGTGCAAGCTGGCCTGGGCGGCGATGACAAATCAGTTGCGAAACACTTCATTGCCGTTTCCACGAATGCAGAGGAAGTAGCAAAGTTCGGTATCGATACCGCCAACATGTTTGTTACGTGGGACTGGGTGGGCGGTCGGTACTCTGTCGATTCTGCCATCGGACTATCCACGATGGTTGCTATTGGCCCGGAGAACTTTCGCGCAATGCTCAACGGGTTTCATCAGATGGACATGCATTTCTTGGCGACGCCTTTCTCGCGAAATCTGCCGGTATTGATGGGGCTGCTCGCCGTTTGGTATGTCAACCTTTTCGGGGTTCAGGCCATCGCCGTGTTGCCCTATGAGCAATACCTAAAGCGATTCCCTGCGTACCTTCAACAGTTGACAATGGAAAGCAATGGCAAACACATCACACTCATCGGAACAGAAGTCACGCAGGCAACCGGGCCTATCTATTGGGGTGAGCCCGGGACTAACGGACAACACTCCTTCTATCAACTGATTCACCAAGGAACAAGACTCATACCCTGCGACTTCATTGCGTTCGGAAAGTCGCGAGATCCGGCCGGGCGCCACCACGACATGCTGATGGCCAATGCTTTTGCGCAGACTGAGGCGCTAGCTTTTGGGAACCATCCTGAGGAGGTCAGAGCTGACGGCACCCCGGATTGGCTTGTGCCCCACAGGTTATTTGAAGGCAACCGGCCGTCCAACACCATCCTTGCCGATCAGCTAACACCGGAAACGTTGGGCAAGCTGGTGGCTTTGTACGAGCACTCGGTTTTTGTGCAAGGAGTGATTTGGAACATAAACTCATTCGACCAGTGGGGCGTCGAACTGGGTAAAGCCTTAGCTCAAAGAATCATCCTCGAATTGGAGAGCAAAGAAGGGTCGGAATTAAAACACGACAGTTCGACCAACGCACTGATTCGCCGCTATCGACTGCTTAAACAGAGCCAAGGTATGACAGCGGCTTAGCAAACGATGTTCGAAGCAAGATGACTCCTGCCGCTTCAGCTGCACCCTGCACTGCCGAAACTAGGCTGGGAGTCAGCGGCAACTGAGGGGAGAAACCAGAAGGCGGGATTGGCACGACGAAGCTGGAGCCCCAGCCAAAACCCGAGTAGACATGAACATAGAACAAATCCAGTCGGCTGCGTTCAGAGAAGCGGAGCTGCGCAGTGAGCGTTTGCGCATCCGTGGAATACTGAGCGTCTTCGCATTATTGGTTTGCGTAACGATGCTTCGGGTATTTGTCCTCCGCACAGCGCCCAAAACTGCTTTTTGGGTGTGGACCTTTCTGCTTGCTGCGCTAGTTATCGTTTATGAGCTTTGCATGCTGCACCTGGTCGATCGCGCTTTGAAGGCAAGCAGTGGTTTGGCTCCCACGTTCTGGATCCTGAGCACCGTTGTGGAAACATCCATCCCAGCATTTGCAATCGCGTTCTTGACGAGTTCACAGGTTGACGTCTCCTATCGACCAGTAGCAAGTCCGTCGATCCTTGTGTTTTTTGTCTTCATCATTCTTTCCACGCTCCGATTGAGTCCCTCGATCAGCATCCTCTCGGGGATCGTCGCAAGCGGCAGTTACATTTGCGCCGCCTTGTACCTCGGTTGGCGGCCTCCGGTTTCTGGTATTTCTGCGCCTGTCACACAGTCCGGCGTCAGCCTGAACGCAGTTACTCTTCTCATCGGAGGCGTGATTGCCGGCGCAGTTGCGAGAGAAATTCGTAAACACGTCCAGGCAGCGTTGAGCGAGGCAGAGACAAAGCGCGAGCTCGCGATCCTGCAACACGACCTTCAGGTAGCGCGCTCGATCCAACAATCGCTGCTGCCGCAAGAAACGCCTCACATTGCGGGATACGAGATTGCCGGCTGGAACCGTCCCGCGGATGATACTGGCGGCGACTATTTCGACTGGAAGACTCTCCCGGATGGAAAAGTGGTTATCAGTCTAGCAGACGTAACCGGCCACGGCATCGGTCCCGCATTACTGGCATCGGTGTGCCACGCCTATGCGCGATCCAGATTCAGCACCGAACAAGATCTTCCAACGGCCCTCGAGCGGATCAATCAGGATCTCGGTGCTGACCTCACCACCGGTCGCTTCGTTACATTCGTCGCTGCGATTTGCTGTCCGGGGTCCTCGGATATCGAGATCATGTCTGCCGGTCACGGTCCGATCTTTATTTATAGCCACCCAGAAGATATTTTTAGAGAATTGAACGCACAAGCGCTCCCGTTGGGAATTCTTCCTTCTTTTCGCTCCGATCCTCCGGAGCATGTGCATCTTCATTCGGGGGATCTCCTGCTACTAGCTACCGACGGCTTTTTCGAATGGGAGAATGATCAGGGTGAGCAATTTGGAGTGCTTCGCGTGAAGGAGTCGATTCGCTCATCAAGAGACTCGGGACCGGCGGAGATCATTACGAAGCTTTACGAGACTGTGAACACATTCTCCAATGGAACGACACAGCAGGACGACCTGACGGCGGTTGTCGTTAAACGCTTGTAGATGAGGCGACGTTGTCGCTAAGGAACGTAATACGCTTCGGTATTTTGAGGTTCTGCAGGGCGGTACTGCTTTTCGTATTCAACATGGCCACTTTAGGCTGCGCCCAAGACCTGGCTCCCCGCGCATATGTCATCACGCCTGTTCACTCAAATGCAGTCACCCTAACATACGCGTTTTTCAGCGGAGACCTTTTGCTAGATGGCGCCCTTCCAATCGAGGATGCCACGGCAAAAGCCAGTGTATCGGTCTTCAGCTACGCTCATTCCTTTCGCGTCATAGGGCGGTCAGCCAGCTTTGCTGGCTCTCTGCCGTATGGCGTAGGGAACTTCCGCGGAACGGTTGTAGGTACAGAAACGAGCGCCTATCGATCGGGAACATTCGATTCCTCCTATCGCGTCTCAATTAACTTAATGGGCGGGCCTGCCATGGACCTGCAGCAGTTTCGCACGTGGCAGCAAAAGACACTCCTTGGTATCAGTTTCAAGCTAGTGGCGCCGACGGGACAGTACGACCCCACAAAGCTGATCAACTATGGTACGAACCGATGGTCTTTTAAGCCGGAGGTCGGTCTGTCACGGCGCTGGGGGCATTGGGTCGTTGATACCTATGGAGCCGTGTGGTTCTTCACCACGAACCACGATTTCTTTTCCCGAAACCAATTCTCCCCTGGCACGAACACTCAAAAGCAAAACCCAACGTTCGCGTTTGAAGGACACCTAAGCTACGACGTGAAGCCTCGCCTTTGGGCTTCGCTCGATGGCAATTTTTGGATCGGCGGCCGGAGCAGGTTAAATGGGGTTGAGAACCCAAACACACTCCAGCGGAATTCGCACATTGGATCCACCGTTTCTCTTCCTGTGAACACGCACCAGTCGCTCAAATTCAGCTACAACCGTGGGGCTTACGTCATCTACGGAGGCAACTATCAAAATATTTCGCTCGGCTGGCAGTATTCCTGGCTGGGTAGACCGGACTAGGTTTGGCGAGGAGTCGTTTGCTTACTACTGAAGCTTAGCAAGCTACATTGTTTGACCAAATACGAAGGAGCGCGTCTCATGGAACCCCCTGTTCCCCCTGTTTTGTTTTCTATCATTCTGTTTCTCGGCATGCTGATTCTTCTCGAAGCTGGACGCCGTTTTGGTGTGAGGCGTCGCCCTAAAGAGTCAGAAGGGGAGCGAGGTAGCCTGGGTACAGTTGAGGGTGCAGTTTTCGCCCTGTTCGGCTTGCTGATGGCATTCACCTTTTCTGGCGCGGCATCGCGGTTCAACGAGAAAAGAATGCTGATCGCCGAAGAAGCGAACACCATCGAAACCGCTTATTTGCGGCTGGAATTGGTGCCCCAAGCCGAGCCCAAGCTCCAGGAATTATTCCGCCAGTATGTCGACTCGCGGCTTGAAACCTACCGGAGACTGCCGAATATGAAAGCGGCCGGCTTAGAAATGGCCAATTCCAAGAGAATCCAGGCGGAGATATGGAAGAAGGCTGTAGCCGCTACACGCGTCAGCGGAGCCGATCCTTCTGCAGCCTGGCTTCTACTGCCCGCACTCAACAACATGATCGACATCACCACTACCCGCACTATGGCACTGCAGCAGCATCCGCCCCGGATCATTTATGCGCTTCTGTTTGCGCTTGGACTCATTTGCTCTCTTTTGGCGGGTTATCGGATGTCGACTGGGCAGCAGCGTAGTTGGCTGCACATCCTGGGTTTCACCGTGATCACGGTGACCGTTGTTTATGTCATGCTGGATGCTGAGTATCCGCGGGCCGGCCTGATCCGTCTCGAGTCCGCCGATCAGGCTCTGCTCGAGGTCCGCGCACATATGGATTGACCGCACGAGATAGGAACCGTTCAAGAACGAAGAGCGATTCTGATTTGGCCGGGTTTCGAGAATGCTTACATCACAACTTCTTTCTTCATTTGTATGGCCACCAATTTCACGAGCCGCTCGATTTGGTTCTTGTCGGCTGAAGGGTTGAAAGTGTCAGTAATGCACGTCCAGACGAGTTCGCCTTCTGTCGAAGAGATCGCATATAAGTTTGTCTCAATGCGCACCTTCTTTTCTTGCTTCAAATAGCCGGGGCTGTAAACCGCCGGATACACGGCTCCGTAATACCCATAAAAGGTGTTGTAATAAGGATACGGAGGGATGTACGGAGCACCGTGAACGTACGTTGCAATGATCTCCACGTTGATAAGTCGCGAGACGACGACCGCATCGATCTCGTGTTCCCTTACCTGGGTCTTCAGGTAGTCCAAGTCAAAATGCGTCCCTTCAGGTCTGAGCAAAATAGAATTGCCTGGAATGGCTTCCATCTTAGATGTGCCGAGCTGGGAGGCCAACTCGTCTTCGAAATCAGCGCGGATTACAGTCTTCTCGCTCAGCCCCAATGTCAGCACTCGGTGGAACTCTTTAGTCCCCGTATAGGCGGGGTTCTTCCAGCTCATCACAACCTTGCTCGATTTACCAGAAGATGATGTGACTACCAGCAGCGCGATGACGATGACGAGAAGTCTGAGGCACTGATGGTGCATGCTTGCAGCTCCGGGAAATTCATTCGACGTGAACTGTCGGCCGGCGCTGAGTTTTCCAGCGCCATACTCGATTAGTCACTGCTCGCGATAGAGCGTAAGGGACTCCAATCAGTACCGGGCCAACAACCAACGCAGCTCCGAGACGTATCTCCTTAAAAATAAGAAATTGCGAAACTAGATCCAGCAGAATCGCTATCGCCACCAGATTACGAACGGATATGATTGTGCTGCGCAACAATTCTCGGCGGTGTTCTTTGTGAAAGACGAGCGCCCAAAGAAAGGGAGGCAGACCGGAGCCTGCATCTTTCATCCCACCTCGTACGCCCAATATGATGGCTACGGTAGGCTGGATGATGAATCGCAGTCTGCCCGGTCCTGAGAGACGAGCCAGGATATCGTTGAAGAACTGATTAGTAAACAAGTATAGGTCACCAGTTTGAACAATTCTCAGAAGTGCACGTGGTGTCAGGCCGATGAGCACCGCAAGAACAACACCGCCAAGCACCCAACTGCGGGAAACAGCAGCCATCGGAATAGCCTCAACTTCAACATGCCCTATCCCGCAACCTGCTCGCGCGTCATTCGAGCTACGAGGTCTGCTTTGCCGATCCGGAGGGCATCTGCCGGATTCATACGTGCAAACATGTCGAGCGCGCGTGCGATAATTCCGGTCCATCCTGTTTGGTGGCTGGCTCCAAGCCCGGCACCGTTATCCCCGTGGAAATATTCGTAGAAAAGGATG
>Ga0187817_10000232_pt1 | contig 22248 bp, 18 predicted proteins | sample NC_wetland_sal_i_17_FD_132431 | JGI IMG/M metagenome (GOLD analysis project Ga0187817, IMG submission 132431) | Wetland sediment microbial communities from Neuse River Estuary, North Carolina, USA - SO4_2 | ecosystem: Environmental > Aquatic > Freshwater > Wetlands > Sediment | place: USA... | reverse complement strand
TCACCCCTGAATTCAGGGCTGACGTCAACTATATAGACGATTTCAACCATCCTCGCGACGACACGATGGGTGGCTCAACTGAAAGCTTTCGATCCAATGAATGGCAATTGGAACAGATGAGCCTTGGCGGCGACCTCCGCATCGGCCATGTTCGCGGCAGAATCCTGACCATGTTCGGCATGTTTGCCACCACCACGCCGCGTAACGATGGCAGCACTTCACGCGGCCAATGGGATCTCCGCGACATGTACCGCTACATTTCAGAAGGATGGGGCGGATATCACTTCGACGTAAACCATGGACTCAACGTCGATGCTGGAATTTTCGTCTCCTACATCGGCCTGTTCAGTTACTACAACTTTGACAACTGGACCTATCAACCCTCCTACGTGTCCTCGAATACGCCATGGTTCTTCAACGGCTTGCGTATTCAGTGGTTTCCCACTGCGAAGCTGAAGATCGAGCCCTGGATCATCAACGGATGGCAGTCCTACGCCAGATTTAATAGTAAGCCCGGACTCGGAGGCCAGATCCTGTGGCGCCCGCAGCCGTGGCTTTCGTTCGTGTTTAACAACTACGGAATGGGCACGGATGTGCTCGGCTCTCCCCAAACCTCGCGTATCCACACCGACGACAGCATGGAGTTGAGAGAGTTCAATCATCCGGATAGTTTCCTCGACATGGGGGCCTTCTCACTCACGGGCGATGCTGGTTGCCAATACGGCGGCGGCCAAAATTGCTTTAACGACAAGAATGGCGGGATCAAAACCTCCTTCCTTGGATGGATGGCCTACGAGCGCCTCCAGTTTGCGCATGACCGTTACGGGATAACACTCGGCGGCGGCCAAATGAACAACCCAGGTCGTTACCTGACTCTCCTACAACCGATCAACGGCGCGGACGCGATTTCCGGTTCGCCTTACTTCACTGCCAATCTCGGCGACAAAGCCCACATGTATGACGCTACTGCGACGTTCGATTACATGCCCTCCCAGTGGTTGACGTTCCGCGCCGAGATGGGTTATCGCCACTCGGACGTGCCGTACTTTTCCGGCCGAGGCGGGATCACACCTCCAGGCGGGCTCCCCAACTCCTTTGGAAACACTGGGTCGCCCTCCCTGTATGTCTGCACCAACGGGTTGGCATCTGCTGCCGACACAACGTTTACGCCGTCGGGCGCTGGCTTCTACCAGAGCTCATCGGTTACGCCGTTGGGCGACAACTTGGGCCCCTCGAACTCTGGTGGACCTGTCGATGCCTCTTGCGCCAAACAGCAGGGCGCCGGCTGGTACGCCTGGGCTCCGGACCTTCGCAAGAGCCAGATCAATGCGACCTTCGCAATCATGACGAGGTTCTAATGCAACGCGCCGCGGCCTTTCGGAGAATCATTAGAATGAGATTCAACGTTTGGCCAAAGAGCAACCAACCTACGGCAATCGGGAATTCGACGCATGGCTTTGCCGCAGATCATTCCCGGGGAGTTGAGGCCGCCACGGCGGCCTCAACTCACGCCTGTCGCAAAGAAAAAGATTGGACCGGCAATCATCCCCTTCAGGCTCGCAGCAGGAATTTGCAAAAGGTAGGCATTCTGACCGCAGATTTTTCCGATCAGTTGAATTTTGGATTTGCGAGAAACAAAAATTCAATGCCCGTTTTTATGCATCGTTTACGGCGCGTTTATCACACTTGAACTATTAAAAATGAATGTATTTCTTTCTCGCGATCGGAGTTCTCAACCTCATTCGGTGGATGATGTGCGCCGCGAACTGCGCGGTGAGCGTGCGCCCGCATGGTCTGGGAATTCGAGGCGAGCGGTTTCAAAGGACACAGCAATTTCGATGAAGCAAGCTGCACAAACTGAATGCGAGCGCGGCAGCTGGAACGCGGCGTTGGCCGTGGGACTATTCCTGATGCTGGCCTTGTGCGTTGGCCTGCTGGCTCGCAATCCCTCGTCAAGCCGCGCCTCGCATCGCAGGGATGCAAAGCCCAGCCTTCCGGCCGCTCGCGAAACTGCCATTTCCGCGTCTAACAATCATCCCGAGGTCAAAAATTACTTTCTGGACTTTGACGGCGATCACAGCCTGGATGCCGCGACCGTGATCGAGCAACCTTCCGCCGGGTACACCAAATACACGGTGCAATTGCATCTCGCGTCCGGCGCCGAGCAGTCCGTCGTGGTGACGGCTCCTCCCGGCGGACTTCGAGTCGAGATGCGCGACATGACCGGCGACAAAGTTCCAAACGACGTGGTACTGAGGCCGGCGTTGCTCCGCTGGCTTCCCACGGTCCTCGTCAACGACGGCCATGAACATTTTGAAGTTGCCGTGTCGGGCACGGATCCGAGTTCGCTTTCGACCAGCGAGGATCTTGGCTCGCGCAGGCCCGATTCGCAGACATTCGCATTATTGACGGCTTCGGGCTTCAAAGCAGTCCACCTCCCCAATAGCAGAAGAGTGTTCGATCCGCAGTTGCAGGAATGCCTTTTCTCCACTTTCACCCGGGCGGTCGCAGATCGTTTGGGCCACGCATCGAGTTCGGGAAGAGCTCCACCTTTCGCAAAAGCGGTTTAGCGCGCAAAATCAGTTTGCGCGCGAAGCAGGTGTGTAAAGCGGGCGTGAAATTTCGCGCCAGCAAGGGCACTTGCGCGCCGATTTCTGGACAAAGTTTGAAAGCTTGACGCGGAGGATTAGACGTTATGCTTATGAAAAATAAAAGTTTGAAGCTCGGAATCCTGTCCATCTCGCTCACTTCCCTGCTGGCCCTCGGCGGGTGCGGAAAGCAAGAAGGAGATGTGGCGGCACAAGAGGCGCCGCCTCCCGCTCAAATTATTCCGGGCGTGGACGTCACGCTTTTTGCGGTGGAGCATCCGGAACAATATCCGCCCGTTACGGCCACACGATACGAAGCTCCGTCAGAACTTGTCGCCACGGGCGTCGTACTTCCGGACATCTCGCGAAGCGTGCCGGTGATTACGCTAGCCTCCGGACGCGTAGTCGACATCCGCGCGCGCCTCGGCGACACGGTGCAAAAAGACCAGGTTCTGCTGCGCGTGCGCAGCGATGACGTGGCCGGAGGATTCGACGCCTACCGCAAGGCCGTCGCGGATGAACTGCTCGCGCGCAAGCAATTGGACCGGACCAAGGACTTGTACGCGCACGGGGCGATGGCGCAGCAAGACCTCGAGGTCGCGCAAGACAACGAGGACGACGCCAAGACCACTCTCGATACGGCAACAGAACATCTTCGGCTGCTGGGCAATGATCCCGACAAGCCCAACGGCATCGTGGATATTGTCGCGCCTGTCTCAGGAGTCATCACCGATCAGGAAGTGACGATCGCAGCGAGCGTGCAAGCCTACTCGTCGCCAAATCCATTCACCATTTCGGACCTGACCAACGTATGGGTTGTTTGCGATGTCTACGAAAACGACATGGCCAACGTGCGTCTCGGCGAAATGGCCGACATCAAGCTCAATGCTTATCCAGACAGGATGATTAAAGGAAAAGTCAGCAACATCGGAGCGATTCTCGATCCGAACATTCGCACGGCCAAAGTTCGACTCGAAGTGCCCAATCCCGGCCAATTCATGCGGCCGGGCATGTTCGCCACGGCCACTTTCTACAGCCTTGACAAGAAGACGTACACGTCCGTGCCCTCCTCCGCGATTTTGCATCTGCACGATCGCGACTGGGTCTTCATTCCGACGCAGGGAAAATTCCGCCGGGTTGAAGTTACTGCCGGCGCGCAATTGCCGAACGGCATGCAAGAGATTATCAGCGGACTGCAACCGGGCCAGCAAGTCGTGTCCAACGCTGGCACGATCCAAAATGCAATCGACAACGAATAAGGTGGGACTCCGAGGCTAAAGGAACAAACGATGATTCGTAAATTCGTAGATTTCGCACTGAATAACCGGTTCGTGGTGATCACCACAGCGATACTGGTCATGATTGCCGGGGCACTGGCCTTCCACGACATGCCCGTCGAGGCCTATCCGGACATTGCGGACAACTATGTGACGGTCATTTCGCAATGGCCCGGGCGTTCCGCGGAAGAAGTCGAGCAGCAAGTGAGCATTCCCATCGAAATCCAAATGGGCGGGCTTCCGCACCTCTCCGAGTTGCGATCGGAATCCCTCTTTGGTTTGTCGTTCATGACGCTCGTATTTGACGACTCTTCCATCAACGACTGGAACCGCGCCAAGGTCCTCGAAAGGCTGACCCTGGTCAGCGTGCCTCCCGGCGTTCAGCCTCAGATCGGAACGGATTGGAGCCTGACCGGGCAGATTTACTGGTACACGATCCGGAGCACCAATCCGAGTTACGACCTGATGGAGCAGCGCTCCATCGAAGACTGGGTGCTTTACAAGCAATTTAAGACGGTTCCCAACGTCGTGGATGTGAGCGACTTCGGTGGCACAGCGCGCGAATACCAGGTGCGCATCGACCCGGCGAAACTCATATCGTACGGACTAAGCATCGCACAGGTGGAACAGCAGCTGGAAGTCAACAACGTCAACGCAGGCGGTAGCTTCATCGAGATTGGCTTGCAGCAGATGAACGTCCGCGCCCTCGGACTCTACCGCACCTTGCAGGACATCGAAAATACCGTCCTAACCACAAAGAATGGCACGGCGATTCGAGTCAAGGATATCGCCGTGGTTGAAATGGGCCCCAGAATTCGATTGGGACACATGGCTCGAGCGACTCACCGCCCGGATGGCGTGATCGTCGATGAACCCGATGTGATCCAGGGCAGCGTGCTGATGCTGAAAGGCGCGGAGGAAGGGCCCACGCTGGATGGAATTCACAAAAAAGTTGACGAGCTCAATAACCTCATCCTGCCCGAAGGCGTGAAGATCATTCCCATGCTGGACCGCAGCGATCTGCTTCACTTCACACTGCACACGGTGCTGCACAACCTCGGCGAAGGAATGATTCTGGTTACGATCATCCTGTTGCTCTTCCTTGGCAACATTCGCGCTGCGCTGATCGTGGCCTTGACCATTCCCTTCTCCTTGATGTTCGCTTCGATTTGGCTCGATACGAGCAAGATTCCCGCCAATCTTCTGTCGCTCGGCGCACTCGATTTCGGAATGATGGTGGACGGCGCCGTGGTGATGGTTGAAAACATCGTCCGCCACCTGGGCCGGAGGCAACAAACCCCCGCGGGCGCATCCCCTGATACTCCGCCGGGGCGCTCCACGGTCATTGTAAAAACGCCCGCCGAAGCGATCCGCGAAGCGTGCCACGAAGTTCAACGGCCCGTGTTCTACGCGATCGCAATCATTATCACCGCTTACATGCCGATCTTCACGCTGCAACGTGTGGAAGGCAAGTTATTCAAGCCGATGGCCTGGACGGTCGCGTTCGCTCTTCTCGGCGCCATGACTTACTCCATCCTGGTCGCGCCGGTCTTGAGCAGTTGGCTGTTCAGCAAGGGCGTCAAGGAGTGGCACAACCCGATCATTGTATGGCTGACGAATTGGTATCGCGGTGCTGTCCGGAAAGCCATCGAGTTTCGTTGGGTGACCGTTGGCGTCGGCGTGGCCAGCTTCTTGATAGCGATGTACCTCACATTTAGTGGCATCATTGGCGCGGAGTTCTTGCCGCACCTGAATGAAGGCGCGATTTGGGCCCGCGGCGCCATGGCAAACAGCACGAGCCTGACAGAAGGGGAACGCTTCGCGACGCAATCCCGCCATATTTTCGCGTCATTCCCCGAAGTGACCACAGTGGTCTCGCAAGCGGGAGCTCCAGATGACGGCACGGATACGGGAGGATTCGGCAATACGGAGTTTTTCGTGGACCTGAAGCCCAAGGAGGAATGGCGGCCTGTTTTTAATCAAGACAAAGATGAGCTTATTGCCGCCATGAACCGCGAACTCCAAAAATATCCGGGGGCATTCTGGAATTTCTCCCAACCTATCGAAGACAACGTGGACGAGACGCTGACCGGCACGAAAGGCGGACTTGCAGCCAAGCTTTACGGTCCGGATTTGGACGTTCTCGAGGCCAAGGGCGAAGAGATCAAGGAAGTGATGTCCCATATTAATGGCATCCATGATTTGGGGCTTCAGCGAGATACGGGCGAGCCAAATCTCAACGTCACCGTGGATCGAAAAGCGGCGGCGCGGTTTGGTATCAATGTGGCGGATGTGCAAGACGCCATCCAGACGGCGGTCGGAGGTTTTCCCATCGGCCAGATCCTGCAGGGAGAGGCCGTCTACAACCTGACCGTGCGTTATCAAAAGCCCTATCGTGATACGAAAGAAGCAATCCAGGACATTCGTATTCTCAGCCCTTCGGGCGAGCGCGTATCTCTCGCGCAGGTTGCCAAGGTGCAAGTAAAGGACGGCGCCTACGACATCTACCGCGAAAACGGCTCACGATATGTGGCCATCCGCTTCGAAGTGCGCGACAGGGATCTGGGTTCTACTGTCGAGGAAGCCATCACCAAGATCGGCCAGCAGGTGAAATTACCGCGAGGCTACGAACTCCAATGGGCCGGTGAATACGAAAGCGAGAAGCGAGCCGAAGCCAGATTGCTGGTGATCATCCCAATCACCATCCTGATCATCTTCGTCATCCTCTACACGATGTTTCGATCAGCCAAATGGGCCACGCTCATCCTCCTTACGGTGGCTATGGCGCGCGTCGGCGGGCTGGTTGCTCTGCTGGTGACGCATACGTTCTTCAGCGTGGCATCGGGCGTCGGCTTCCTCGCGCTGTTCGGCGTTTCGGTGCAGACGGGCGTCATCATGCTGGAATACATCAATCAGCTACGCGCGCATGGCCACGCGGTCATCGATGCCGCGGTCGAGGGCGCGGTCCTGCGGTTACGTCCGATCATGATCACCATGCTTGTGGCAACTTTCGGGTTGCTGCCTGCAGCATTTTCACATGCCATCGGGTCCGATTCGCAGCGGCCGTTCGCAATTGTGATTGTCGGAGGACTGATCGCCGACCTGGTCTTGAGTATCTTCATTCTGCCCACGCTCTACGTTTGGTTTGCGAGCGACGGCGATGTGTTGCCTGAACCGGAGGCTAACTTTGAGGTCTAATCGAACGACTCGAATCATTCGGCGAATTTGCACCGGCCTGGCCGCTTGCGCCGTGTTCAGCTGCCTGCTGACCACTCCCCCGGCATACGGCCAGGCCACCAGTGGGCCCGTGAGGATCACGCTGGACGACGCCATCCAGCTAGCCATCAAGCACAACCATTTCTTGCTGGCCATGCAAACGACAATCCAGCAGAGCGAGGCCGAGGAAATCACGCAAGGACTGCGGCCGAACCCCACGCTCTTCGCCGACTGGGAATATTTGCCGCTCGGCTCGCCGTCCAAGCAAAATCCCGACGTCTATACCGGTGTGTCCACTCCGGATTACCTGAAGAACAACACGGAAGGCGACATCGGCCTCAGTTACTTGATCGAACGCGGCGGCAAGCGCCTGGACCGTTTGCAGGCACAAAAAGATATCACCGCGCAAACGCGTTCGCAGGTGGCTGACAACGAGCGAGGGCTTACGTTTCAGGTCGCGACTTTGTTCTTTAACGCCCAGCTTGCCGAGTCCACGCTCGATCTCGCCGAGCAGGACCTCAAGAGCTTCCAATCCACCGTGAACATCAGCGAGCACCAATACCAGGCCGGCGGCCTCAGCGAGAACGATTTTCTGATGATCAAGCTGCAGCTCTTGCAATTCGAAAGCGACGAGGAACAGGCGCAACTCTCGAAGGCCCAATCGCTATCCGACCTGAGGCAATTGCTGGGATATGAATCCGTCTCGCCCGATTACGACGTGGCAGCCGATTTCACTTACCAGGCCGTGAAGGTCAATCTGGGAGACTTGCAAATCAAGGCCATCCAGAATCGACCCGATTTGCGTGCGGCGCAGCAAGGCGTGACCGCTGCGGATAGCCAGTATCAATTGCAAAAGGCCAATGGCAAGCAGGATGTCACCGTTTCGGCCAACTATTCCCACGTCAATGCGATCAACGCCGCCACTGTTCTGGCGAGCATCCCGCTCGCCATCCACAATCGCAACCAGGGCGAGATCGAGCGGACGCGATTCGCCATTACACAAGCCCAGGAGCAGCAGTCGTTCACCAACGGCCAGGTCTTGACCGACGTGAGAGACGCTTATGAAGGCCTGCAATCCAATGACAGGCTGGTGCAACTGTACATCAACAAATACTTGGACGTGGCCACGCAGTCGCGGGACATCAGCGAATACGCGTACAAGCGGGGCGGCCTTGCCCTCATCGATTTCCTGGACGCGGAGCGCAGCTACCGGGCGACTCAGGTTGGCTATCGGCAGACGCTGGCCTCTTACTTGCTCGCTGTCGAGCAGCTCCGCGAAGCGGTGGGCTCGAGAACTCTGTTTTAGTTCGTTCGCTGTCACCATTATGAGGAGGAGAAGATTGCAATGCGAATGACATTGGCGAACATGCTCATGGTTTTGCTATCCGCGCTGACAGGGGCTGAAGGGCTCGCAGCGCAACAACAAGCCGCGCCTCCACCTTCCAAGTTCAAACTGACGACATCCGCGTATGCCGATGACGATTGGATACCTGTGCAATACACGTGCGGCGTCAGCGATGCCGGTTCGCCCGGAGTGCAGTGGAGCAATGCGCCCAGTGGCACGGCGAGCTTCGCACTGGTTTTTCATGACACCGATGGCGCCCCAACCAAAGGCGCGATGGACGTCACACACTGGATTCTCTGGAATATCCCGGGAGGCGCAACACAATTGCCGGCGAACATGAAACCCGACACTTCCCCTGACGGCATTCAGCAGGGCAAGAACATTCGAGGCGTGAATGGATACCGGCCTCCCTGCCCGCCCCCCGGCGCCAGGCCGCACCACTATGTTTTTGAACTTTATGCCCTGGACGCGAAACTCGATCTTCCCGCGGGATCGAGCCGCGCGGATCTGCTGAATGCGATGGACGGCCACGTGATCGGCAAGGCCACCATCGTGGGGATTTTTGGGCAAAGCGTGGATGCCGAGAAATGGCCCTGGGGAACGGCGAAGCTGCCGTAGGTCCGTGGACCAGTGCCGATGAAATTGCGGTGCGGATTCCAGTTTGTGGAGATTACATTCTCTCGCGAAAAAATCTTGAAGCCGTGCGAATGTGAGGCTGCGATGAAAATTTTTATCGTTGTTGCTCTTGGGATTCTCACGTCGATCCCGGCGTTTGCACAGGATCAATCCTCGTGCAAGGCGTACTTCCAGGTGCTGCGAGGCGAATCAGGAACGCCCGGTCTGCACGTTGGCATGGACTCAAGTCAGAAAAGATGGTGGGAGAATACCGGCAAGAAAACATATGCAGGGCTGTGCTTGAACGGCGCGGATATGTCTGGAGACAAACCGCGGTACCTGGTAATTTGGTCGAAATCCAAAACGGTTGGTCAGACGTCTCCTGATCCCAAGGATGTATACGGCCAGACTGCAAGCGCCTTGCAGGCTACTGCTCCTGCCACGAAGATTTACCAGTCCCGGTGGGACCAGGCTTCAGTCACAGTCATAAATGTCACAAGCGACTCGAGCCTGATGCTGCCGCCTGTCTACTTTGAGACCGACCAGCATGTCTGGATCCTGGTGCCGAATAGCCGCAAGGTGCTCGAAGGCGCTCTGAAATATCTTTCGCAGGAACCTGTGCTCTTGACTAAAGCGAATTGAACTGAAGGCACCCGCCAACGGTGGACCTCCGCGAACAAGGGCTTCCACTTTTGGGACGGAGGTGTTTTCGGATTTTGAGAAACAACGCAAGGAGCCGAATTCATGAACAAAGCAGAAGTTCGCGCTCGGATTGAATCCATCGGAATCATTCCTGCGGTTCGCGTTTATTCCGCCGAGGACGCGCGATTTGCCGCTGAAGCTGTCTCCCGCGCGGGCATTCCTATCGTGGAAATCACCATGACCGTTCCGGGAGCGCTGCATGTGATTTCCGATCTGGTGAAGCATGCCCCGGGCACGCTGGTCGGCGCGGGTAGCGTCCTGGACACGGAAGCGGCGCACGAGTGCCTGCAGGCGGGCGCGGGATTCCTGACCACGGACGCGCTCGATTTGAAGGTTGTGGAATACGCCGTAAAGCAAGACGTCACTGTCTTTCCGGGTGCGTTGACGCCGACGGAAGTGCTCAATGCGTGGAAGTCCGGCTCGGACTTCGTCAAAGTCGTTCCCTGCGCGCAAGTGGGCGGCGACAGCTACATCAAGGCGTTGAAAGCCCCATTTCCCCAAATCCCTCTGATCGCCGCAGGGGGCGTCAATCAGCAGACGGCAACAAATTTTATTCTCGCGGGAGCTATAGCGCTGGGCGTCGGCACCGCGTTGATTCCAAGAGAATCGATCAAGCTTCGCCAGGCGGACCGCATTCGCGAGTTGGCGCGAAGGTTTGTGGGATTCGTGGAAGCCGGGCGCAGCGACCTTGCAGCAAGGAAAGAAGGCATCGTCACCGGGGACTAGATAGAGATTTCCAATTTGCAATCCGGTTACGAATTCTTGGCCGCGCCACGACAGGGGTTTTCGAGAATTGATTGAAGCGGTGAAGCCTCGCAAGAAAGTGCAATTCTGATTTACGTACAGGGGAAGGAGTCGCTCAAATGAATCGGGAAGAGGTTCGGAAGAAGATCGCTGAAATCGGCATCGTCGCGGCGATCCGGGTACGCACGAAGGAGAACGCCCTCTTCGCGGCGGAAACGGTTACACAAGGCGGCATCCCGGTCGTTGAAATCTCTCTGACTGCGCCTGGTGCTCTGGAAGTTATCTCCCAACTGACAAAACAAAATCCAGAGCTGATTATCGGGGCGGGAAGCGTGTTGAATCTGGAATTGGCGCAAGCCAGCCTGGATGCCGGGGCGCGGTTTCTGACAAGTGACGGGATGCGCCTGCCGCTTCTTGAATTTGGCGCGAAAAAGGGAGTCGTCGTTTTCCCTGGGGCCCTCACGCCCAGCGAGGTCCTGATTGCATGGGATTCCGGTTGCGACTTTGTCAAGGTGGTGCCCTGCGCGCTGATTGGCGGCGCGAAATACATCGCCTCCCTTCATAAAATGTTTCCACACATCCCATTGATCGCCGCCGGCGGCGTCAACCAGCAGACGGCCTCGGAATACATTGTGGCGGGCGCGGTTGCGTTGGGCATCGGCGCCGAGCTGACTCCTTCACAAGCTATTCGGAACAAGGAAGTGGGCCGAATCCATGAGTTGGCTCGAAGATTCCTGGGCTTCGTCAAAGACGCCCGCGAAGGAGTGATTCCCTACCGCGAAGGCATCAATTTGAAAATGCCCGATTAGCCGGCGACGCAGCGATTGTCGAGAACGAGGTCATGCTGTCCAAGAATATTGAAGATCTCCCGCGCGCGGTCTGGAAGCGCCAAAGTTACGGGAACATCAGTAGAGAACTCGGACGTATCCCAATTCAGTTTTGTGAGCCTCAGCAAATCTAGCGCCGCTTCCTGGAATGACAACGTGCCCCAGTTTTCCGTGATCTCCAGTGGCTCAGGCATCCGATTCCCGGGGCTGCATTTCAGAAATGGCACGTACCCCGACACGTAAACCACTCCCAGTTTCTCTCCGAATGGAATGGCCGCGCCGCGGAAAATGGGCTTGCGGCCTGGGCGCAGAAAAAACATTCCCGCTTTGGCGACGGCAACCAGCGCACACTGTTTGATCCCCTGAAGAGCATCCCCGAAGCCCAGACGCTCTGCTTCGCTGAAGAACGATGCCTTGTGGACCACTGCTTTGCGAGGCGGGTGGCCGACATTTTTTCCATAGGCTTCCAGGATCCGGTACATAAGCTTCGCTGCCTGGCCTTGTGCGAGATGCGGCGCATCCTCTTTTTCATTCTTAGGGATCCACTCGAACGTGTCGCCCTTCAAAAAGAAGCCCTGACCGAAATCCGTGACCATACGCGCGAAGACCGTCCACATATTGGGACGGGCGCCACGCATCTCGCGATGATAAGAAAGTCCTACAAAGCAAGAGTCCCCGGCTGCATCGGCCAGGCGCCATGGCGTAAGGCCCGCCTTAAACAAAAGCCTAACGGACAAGTTCCACGCATGTGTTGCCTCGTCCTTCTGCGGGCCATCGACCTCCGCCATTTTTCCGGCGCAAATGATTTCAGTGGGTAGCGATGGCACGCAGGCTGCGGTGACCAGGGAGTGTTCCAGTCCGGCTGGTATGGCACAAATCACCACGCTTGGCGGGATTTCGAGCTGGCTCATCGCGCGAGCCTCAGCACCTAACAATTCTCGAAGCATTTCAAATTTTGCGATCGAATCGCGGCATTCCTCGGCGAGCCGCAACGCCTGCGGACTGACTGACCGGCGCCAGGGAGTTCGGGCAACCACATCCACGAAGAACGGTTTGCCGGAATTTAGCCCAGGAAAAGACGGATGGAGAATACTGTCCAGCTTTGGATCTTGCTCCACCGGAGTGGAGATTTCGCTCAGAAGCGATTCCGCTTTCTCAATGCCATCGCTGGTCCCGATGATTCCGACGCGGAGTTGACTGATATTTTCCCCATCGGCGTTGCGGTACGGCCCGTATGCCGCCAGCCCCGTACGCGGATCGACGCATCGATGATCGCCGCCAAAAACAAGTTCCGGCTCTTTTAGCTGCAGGCATTCAAACTGGTCCGCAGACCGGGACAGATGAATCTCAAGAGGTGGCGAGCTGAAAACGCGCCGCGGGGGATCGGCTTCGGGGGCTTCGGGCGGTTTCGGAAGATATTTCTTCCTCATGTCCGGCGCATTCTATCGATTGATTGGGGCGAGCTCCGGAATCAATTGGGCGTAGCCGATGTCAGTCAGCGCCAAAGTGTCGAAGTCCAATTGATCGGTTGAGATTGCGGATGGACTGGTGCCGCAGGCGGGAGTCAGCCTGACCCGAATCGGGTTCGCGCCTGTTTCGACGCGAAGTTCGCGGTGCCCTTTCGCCAAAACAGCTGACCAGAAACGCAGCGTCCGCAAGACTTGCGCATTTTGGTCATGATCTGGCCAAGAGGATTGCAAAGGTCCGACAGGTTGATTTGTGGATGGTGTTTTCCCGTCTAATTCCGTCAAAAACCAGGCCGGCTCCAAGCGAAAAAAGAGAGCGCCGAGGACCTGAATAAATTCAGCGCGAATTGCTTCGTGTTTCCAGCCGCATTGAAATTCCGCCAGCACCTCGCCATCGATGTCATTCCATTTGATGTGGGGAGCGGTCACTTCGCGCTGGATTGTTTTTCCACCAATCTCCCACCACAGTTTCTTCGGTTTGGAGCGCGTAAAGTAGAAGAGACTCTGGCCCTCGTCAAAGCGCATGCCTCGCTTCCAGGCATGATTTCGAAGCAAGCGGTTCAGGAGTTCAATGGCCCACGGGCCGCGCGCCGGGTCCGAGAGCCATTGCGCAAAGCGTTCCTGCGAAGGCTTGCCGTCCTCCTTCACCGCAGGCCAGAAAACTGAATTTTCCGTGATCGGAGAAGCCGCATACAGCCTCGTACCTTTCAGCAAGAACTGGAGCGGACCTGGGCCGCCGCAAGCCTCCGTGATTTCCGATTCCGACTGAAAACGCGTTTCTGCGGAAAAAATTTCCTTTGGAATTTCGACTGCGGGAAAAAGGTTGGAGGCGATACGCTCCCGGACCTTTTGCGCTCCAAGAAAAAGCGGCCGCGCCTTCCAGGCGGGTTCAGTCAACCCCGGGACTTGTGTCCTCATGGACGACCGCGGACTTTTTTCCGGAGACGTGAAATCCTCGCGAAGAAGTTTCAGGAGATCGCAGACGCTCTGTTCAAATCTGTGAACGTCTCGAAAGTCGATCCATTCTTGCAGCCGGAGAAGCGCCGGCATGGTCACATTTTCTTTCAGTATGGTGATGAAGCGCCTCTCGCCCAGTTTCAATTCAGAAAGTGCGGAGATTAATTTCTCCAGCACCGGCCAGTCTTCCTGCACCATGCGCTTGGAGACCACCATCCCGAAAAAACGACTGGTCAGAAGGCGCTTCTCCGCGTCAGCCAGAATGTCCGTGGCGCTCGACAAATTCCAGCTGGCGTGTTCGCTCGCAAAATGACGATTCCCTAGGCGCTCGCCACGAATGCGTTCCGTAAGTTGCTTGGACCAGGCCGCATCCGCTTCGTTGCGGTAAAGGATAAGATCAGTTCTTTGAAGCGGTGCAATTTCTCGATCCAAAATTTTCGTTGCGTTTCGCTGCGCTACCAGGTTCATTCTTGAGTGCAACGGAGCAAGGGTCCCAGAAGTGGGAGGATGGATCGGCAGCGACCTGGTCTTGCTTGCCATGCCACAGTCTAAAAAAGCCGCTGTCAACAAGTCGTAAGGAAAGCCTTATTAATCTGTTTACTATTGCGTAAAACCATAAAACGAAGAGATTTGCCGCCTTCCGTCCAAAGCTGAGAAATTGCGGATTATTTAATAAGTACCCATATTTCAATACTTTACAGCAGATCGTTCGCTTTAAGGAGCCAGATTAGCATCGGGATTCCTGATGGGCTTGATATAAACAAAAAATAAATTGAATCCTGCCATGAGGGGTGTATCCTATCCTCGTACTCGCCACAAACCAAAGCAAGTAGAGGAATTCGGCGAGCGCGGAGAGAGACATCAATGAACCGTAAAAATATTCGCACCCGAATCCAAGAAGTTGGCATCATTCCTTCCATTCGAGTCTCCTCCGCAGAGGATGCACGTTTCGCCGCCGAAATTCTCTCTGACGGCGGCATCCCGATCGCTGAAATTGCCATGACGACGCCCGGGGCCACTCAGGTGATTTCCGAACTCGCAAAAAGTGCCCCGGATATGATTGTCGGGGCGGGAAGTGTCAATGACGCGGAAAGCGCGCGCCGGTGCCTTGGCGCAGGGGCAAAATTCCTTACGACGGACGGCCTGATTCAGGAAATCATCGAGTACGCCAACATGGAAGACACCGTGGTTTTTCCCGGGGCGCTGACCCCAACAGAAGTGATTGCGGCGTGGCGCGCCGGTTCGGACTTTGTGAAAGTGGTTCCTTGCGCGGCAGTAGGCGGCGAAAAATACCTCCGCGCACTGAAGGCTCCCTTGTCCCAAGTTCCGCTCATTGCGGCGGGCGGCGTGAACCAGCAGACCGCGGCCGGTTACATATTGGCTGGAGCGGCTGCGCTTGGCATCGGCGAGGCTTTGATTCCCTGGGAAGCGGTAGCGCTGCGCCAGTCGGGCCGAATCCGTGAATTGGCGCGCAGGTTCCTGAATTCCGTGGAGTCCGCCCGCCGGGAAACCGGGACAAAGATCGAGGAAATCGTCATCAATCGCGCCCCTGTTTTCGCCTACAAGGAAGCCTGATTCGAGAAGGTTCGTCGCTCGATCGGGATCGAGCCCGAGGTCTTCGGTCTGATGGGGTAACCAGTTTACTGGTTACCCCATTGGAATTTATGGCGTCATGTCAGACGAAAATTCCCTCCGATTTCACCCTTAATAAAGGCGTCTTTCAAGAGTTGCTCACTTCAAACAGGAGCAAACGAACGAGTGCGAGAAGATCCACCGCCGGCGGGAAGCATTTCCACTTCTTCGGGCCCCTGAAAAAGGCGGGATACGGATGAATTGGTGCGGAAGGGGGGATTCGAACCCCCACGCCTTACGGCGCCACCCCCTCAAGATGGTGCGTCTGCCAGTTCCGCCACTTCCGCAAGAGGTGAGGTGAAAAAACGCTTCGTTGTGCGGCCAGGGTCAGCCGCTTGTTTCATGAACATAGAACTTATTTCGACGGCACAGGCGCTGGCGGAGCAGGTGCCGCCGGGGCTGCCGGAGCTGGAGCAGCAGGCGCAGATTTTGACGTCTTCGAGAACTGTTGCAACACCGAGCTGCCGACAGACGCCGCGGTCGTATTCTGATGCATTGTCAACGCCATGGACGTCATCATGAACATGATGGCGCACCAAGTGGTCGCCTTGGAGAGAAAAGTGGCGGCGCCGCGCGGGCCGAACGCCGTCTGGCTGCCAGCGCCGCCGAAGGCCCCCGCCAGATCCGCCGCCTCTCCACTCTGCAGCATAATGACAACGATCAGAAGCCCGCAAATGACCACGTGCAATGTGACCAGCACGAAATACACTTTCCAGCCTAGCGCCAGCAGGCCGAATCCTACGGCCAACGAAATTGCCCATTTCACTTCTTTTGGCATTTCTTATCCCTTACTTTCAGAATCCCAAATCTTCAGAAATTCACGATGGAGGCAAACGCCTCGGCATTGAGACTCGCGCCGCCGACCAGCGCTCCGTCAATTTCCACCTGAGCCATCAATCCCTTGATGTTGTCGGGTTTGACGCTGCCGCCGTAGAGGATCCTCAAACCGGCAGCGCGTTCAGGAGTAAAGCTCGCAGCCGCCAGTTGCCGCAAAAACCGGTGCGCCTCGGCAGCAATTTCCGGAGTCGCCGTGCGGCCCGTGCCAATCGCCCAAACCGGCTCGTAAGCAAGAATGATACGCGAGAACTCGGTACCGGTCAACGCGGCCAGGCCGCCGCGGAATTGGCGCTCGAGAACCTCTTCCGTTTTGCCGCCTTCCCGGTCGGCGAGCAATTCGCCGACGCATAGAATCGGCGTCAGTCCCGCCGCAAGCGCAGCTTTGATTTTCTTATTGGCGCGCTCGTCGGTCTCTCCGAAAAATTGCCGCCGCTCGGAATGCGCGATGATTACGGCGCGGCACCCCGCCTCCACCAACATGGCGGCTGAGACCTCGCCGGTGAAGGCGCCTTCGGGTTCGCCGTGCATATCCTGAGCGGCGATTGAGATGGGAGTGCCCTTCACGGCTTCTACCGAGGCCGCGAGCGCCGTGAATGCCGGCGCGACGATAATGTCACAGTGACCCGAGTCACGGACGAGCGGTCGGAGCGCCCCAAAATACGCGCGCGCTTCCGCCTGTGTCTTGTACATCTTCCAGTTTCCCGCGATCACCGGTCGCCGCATCGCGCCTCTTTCCTGCTCTGTTTTCTCCGCGCCCTCTATTTTGAAAGATATTTACGTTTTGTCCGTCAGAGCTTCCACGCCCGGCAGTTTTCTGCCGCCCAAAAATTCGAGCGACGCGCCCCCGCCGGTCGAGATATGGGAAACTTTGTTCGCAAGCCCGGCGGCGTGAATCGCGGCGACGGAATCTCCGCCGCCCACGATGGAAGTAGCGCCTTTAGCCGTCGCTGCCGCAACCGCGCGCGCGATTTCCAAAGTGCCCTTGGCAAACGCGGGCATCTCAAACACGCCCATGGGTCCGTTCCACACAATCGTTTTCGCGCGCGACAGCTCCGCGGAATATTTCGCGATGGTGTCCGGGCCGATATCGAGGCCCATCCAGCCATCGGGAGTTGCGGTGACGCTCGTCGTCTGCGTCGCCGTGTCCGGTTTGAACTCGGCGCCCAGGACGTGGTCGGTCGGCAGCAGCAGCCGAAAATTTCGGGCCTTCGCGTCGGCGAGCAGCCTCCGCGCAAGATCCAGCTTGTCCGCCTCCACAAGTGATTTCCCAATCGGCAGCCCCTGCGATTTCAAAAATGTGTATGCCATGCCGCCGCCGATGAGCATTGCATCGGCCACGCGCATCAAGTTTTCCACGACCTCAATCTTGTCGGATACCTTTGCGCCGCCCAGCACCGCTACAAACGGGCGCTCGGGATTCGAGAGCGCTTTGCCGAGATAGGCAAGCTCGCGCTCCATCAGCAGCCCCGCCGCGGATTGCTTTACGAAGCGCGTGATCCCCACCACCGAAGCGTGCGCGCGGTGGGCCGAGCCAAAGGCGTCGCACACGAACAGGCCATCGCACAAGGCCGCCAGCTGGCGCGAAAAGTTTTCATCGTTGGCCTCTTCTTCCGCGTGATAGCGCACATTCTCGAGCAGGAGCACGCCACCGTTCGCAAGAGCGCGGCTCCTGGCTTCCGCATCCGCGCCAACGCAGTCCGGTGCAAAATCCACGGCCGTGCCAAGCATTTCCGCAAGCTTCGCCGCCACAGGCTTCAGACTGTATTTTGGATCAGGCTTTCCCTTGGGCCGCCCGAGGTGCGAAGCGAGGACCAGCCTGGCGCCTTTCTTTCGTGCAAAATCAATCGTCGGCAGCGTTTCTCGGATGCGCGTATCGTCGGCGACGCGCGAGCCCTCCAGCGGAACGTTAAAATCTACGCGCATGAAGACGCGCTTCCCATTCATTTCCAAATCGCGAATCGAAAGTTTGTTCATGTTTGAGGTTGACGTTCTGCGGGACCGCGAATCAGATACGAGTGCCCGCACAAATCACGATTCGCGAATCACCAGTCGCCGGTTAGCAATCACACTCCCTACATCTTCGACGCCAAAAGCGTGATCAGATCGCGGCAGCGGCTGGAATATCCCCACTCGTTGTCATACCACGCCAGAACTTTGGCGCAGTTTGTTCCCACGACACGCGTGTATTCGGAATCGACGATCGAGGAATGCGGATTCCCGCGGAAATCGACCGAAACCAATTCCTCTTCCGTGTATTCGAGAATGTTTTTCATGGGTCCGTCGGCCGCGGTCTTTAGCGCCGCGTTTACGGAAGCCACCGTGACCGGTTTTTCTGTGAACACGGTCAGGTCGACCACGCTTACATTCGGAGTGGGGACGCGGATGGAATAGCCGTCGAGCTTCCCTTTCAGCGCCGGGATGACCAAATGCAGCGCTTTGGCCGCTCCCGTCGAGGTGGGAATCATGGAAAGCGCCGCGGCACGGGCTCGCCGCAAATCCTTGTGCGGCAAATCGAGCAGCTTCTGGTCGTTGGTATAAGAGTGGATCGTGGTCATCGTGCCGCAGGAGATCCCGAAGGTGTCCTGAATCACTTTCGCGACTGGAGCGAGACAATTGGTCGTGCAGGATGCGTTCGAGATGATGTGATGTTTGGCCGGGTCATAGGACTTGTCGTTCACGCCGAGCACGACGGTCAGATCCTCGTCCGTCGCGGGCGCCGAGATGATCACTTTCTTCACTGTCCCGCGCTTGTGTTTTGCAGCGTCAGAAGCTTTGGTGAAGAGGCCCGTGGACTCAATCACGATTTCCGCGCCCACCGAGGTCCAGTCGATTTCGGCGGGATCCTTCGTCTTGAACACGCGAAAACTCTTGCCGTCCACGGCAATTGAATCGTCGGTGTGCGTCACCTTCTGGTGGAGATTGCCCAGGACGGAATCGTACTTCAGCAAATGCGCGAGGGTCTTCGAGTCGGTGACGTCGTTGACAGCGACGATTTCTATGGCCGAATTTCCCAGCGACGCCCGCACGATGTTCCGCCCAATTCGGCCAAAACCGTTGATTCCCACTTTAATCGGCATGAATCCTCCGGAAGAGTGAATAGCAAAGTCACCGCTCAATCCCATTCGCTAGCTGGGGCCCGCTTGCGCGCGCAACAAGAACTGCCACACCATTCAAATCATCGGCCAAATTCAGTGCCATATTAGGTGGAAGATTACCGCGATCGCTGTTGACCTCACCTTAAGGCTCGGACGAAATCATTGCGTCCCAACGTTATGCTCACTCGAACATTCACTCGGCATGCAATCTCAAGATGCTAGGGTGGCCACCCGGAAAAGTCAAACCAGTTCGTGTCACGATTGTGCCAAAAATGTGATTGCCTTCATCAGTTTTTGGAGTTCTTTTTTAGTATCCCTTGCAGCGTGCGAAGCGTGCCGTCGACCGGGCTGGTTCGCAGCTCAAGAATCTTTGCGATCAGCGGGTACACGTCGATGTTTTCGAACGAAGCCACAGTGACGCCCGGGCGGATGTCAGGGCCAACCGCGACAAAAACCGCTTTCATGCTGAGCATCTGCCTCGGATCGTACCCGTGCCCGCCTCGCGGCGGCGTCCTCGCGCCGCCGTTCGCATTTGGATCGTGTGCCACGATGGAATATGGCCCCGTCGGCACAATGACCGGATCGCCTTCGCGCGGATTCGAATCAAAGTGCAGGTACGGCGGCATTTGAGATCGGCGGTACACCTTGAACTTGTCACTCGCGCCCAGCAGAGACTCGTAGGCCTTTTCCGCGTCCGCATCCGACTTCGCATAGAGCAGAGGGCCGGCAGTTTCGAACTGCGAAAGGTCAGCCCATTTGTCCAGGATCACCCATCCACCTTGCAAAGTTTCCATCCCATGGTCGGCAAGAACGATCAGGTCGACGGGCAATCCCGACGCGGCGACCCCCTCCGATAATTTCCCTATCATTTCGTCGACGTGCCGAACGGCCTCGCCTGTCTCTGGCGCGTCCGGACCATAGGTGTGGCCGGAGTGGTCCGTATTCGCATAGTACAGGGCGATGAAATGCGGCCTCTTCTCCGGGGGAAGCCTGAGCCATGCGAGCACCTGCTCGACGCGCTTCTCATCAGGATAATTGTCTTCGTAAGGTCCAACGTAGTAGCTGGGGCGCTTTCCCTGAATATCTGCATCCGAAGATGGCCAGAAGAAACAAGCAGCACGCATACCCTGCTGCTCCGCCAGCACCCACAAGGGCGTGCCAGCGTACCAGCTACTATCGCCCGTGGTTTTTGGATTGGTGTAGGAGTAGGTTTCCTTGCGCGCGGGGTCATAGAAAGTGTTGGCGACGATTCCATGATGCTCAGGGTAGAGACCGGTCACAATCGTGTAGTGATTTGGAAACGTTACCGAGGGATAGGACGGAATCATTCCATCCGGAGCACTCGCCCCGCGCGTGGCCATTGCTTGGAGGTTCTTTGCGCCGTATTTCGTGGCATAGTCATAACGGAATCCGTCGAGCGAGACGAGTACGACGTAGTGTTTGGCCCGTTGCGCCGCGGTATTCGGCGGATTGGGGACCGCAATGACTAAGCTTCCCGATTGCGCGGCGCCTATCGCCGCCGCCACGACCAGAATCAAGAGGGCGGACAACACCCGGGTGCCGGCATGGGCGTTCCATCTTCGCCGCAGTGAGGGCTGGGGATTTCTTTTTAGGATCATCGGTCCTCATTTCAAACGAAAGTGAGAATCATAATCCCCACCCTTTCCGCCGCGGCGGACAAAAGATGGGGCACCCTAGACATTCTTGTCCATTCGCTTATTAAAATCTTGAGTGGTCTGCAGACTACTGAGGATACTCGTGAACCTGTGTGACTTTGTCGCCTTCAAAGCTCACGAAAATAGTTTTTTCAGGTGGTTTGCCATAAATCCAGTCTTCAATTTCATTTCCATCCGGCCCTTTTTCGCGGACTTTGCGATCCGGACGGCCCATCGCCGCGAGGACCATGTCGTGATCCATCCCCACCACGGGCTGCTTCTCCTCGATCGCTTTCTGAATGTCAGGAGGCAGACTTTCCACCCACTGGACAGCTGCGGAGTGCCGCTTTGAAAAATCGAGCACATCCGAAAGATAATGCTTCAACTCTTCGGCCGTCATTTCCGGCAGCGTCTTGTCAAAATCCAGGTACAGGGTGGCGCCCGCATTTGTGTTCACGGGCGTGTCCGGAGCGGTCGTCATCGTGGGCATCCCGCCAACTTCCAAGTGGATGCGGTCGCGCAGCCTGGTTTTCCCCTTGCCGCCGCCATTGATGTCCAAAATGATTTCTTTGTCCTTAAACTGAAGGTCCGTGATCTGGGCATGGTCCCCCGGATTGATGGCAGATCCCGCTGACGCCACCGCCATGCGAAGCGCCTTCTCATCCAGGGGAGCGCCGGCTTTCAGATGAAACCCCTTTTTCCCCGCAGGAATCGGTCGAACCACCTGCACAAGTTCTCCATCCACGTAGCGAACCAGTGACAGGCGCGACATCGGTTGCAATGACCCTGCCGGGGTATTCGCCGGCTGATCCGAATCGTCCGGAGGAATTTTTAGCTTACGTTTCGGCGGATCGCTGCTTTGCGGAGAATCCGTTGAGGCGGTTGGATTTTGATCTTGGGGGAGATAGAAAGCATGGCTCGGGGGCGGTGTGCGAAGCACGCCCGAAGTATCCGCGCTCAGCAAGAGCGCCGCCGTCGCAATCATCCAGGCCACCCGGTACATTCAGCACCTTCGCGGCCTATTTTAACACCAAATACGGCCTGCCGCCGCCTCAACGAATTGAAGCGCCCTCCGCGTCTGATTGCACACGAACACCTTGACGATCGATCTGCAATGGAAGCAGTTTTGCCCCCGCAGCGAGGACAGCGGCTTCGACGCCCGCTCTGGCATCGGGGTCGATTAGGAGGGTGACGCACCCTCCCCCTCCCGCTCCGCAGACTTTTCCGGCGAGAGCGCCCTGGCGGCGCGTCGAGGAAATCAATTTGTCGATCAGGGGCGTTGATATCGTCCG
>Ga0187817_10000230_pt1 | contig 22273 bp, 20 predicted proteins | sample NC_wetland_sal_i_17_FD_132431 | JGI IMG/M metagenome (GOLD analysis project Ga0187817, IMG submission 132431) | Wetland sediment microbial communities from Neuse River Estuary, North Carolina, USA - SO4_2 | ecosystem: Environmental > Aquatic > Freshwater > Wetlands > Sediment | place: USA... | reverse complement strand
GGTGACAGACTGTCACCACAGTGCTGTGTCAAGCAGTCGCACATTCCTCGTGCTGGATGAAGCTGGATTACGCCGATAGCAAGATCAACTATTGCAAACAGACTGGCTTACAACTCGTGGAGAAAGGCAGCAAGGGTTGGTATCCGGGTTGCATTCACAGGCGCTCGGTGGAACAGAAATTTCAATCGTTGCCTGCTGCCGCCAGGATCTACATCAGCGTGGTCAGTGTTTGCGGGGCCTTAGCCACTTTAGTCGCATTGGGAAAGTGGAGTCCCCAGAACTTGACTCACGCTTTGTGTTTCTTAGTCGTTTCGGCCATCGCGTCGGCCCTCAAAGTAACTCTGCCCACCATCACCGGCACAATGTCGGCGAATTTCCTCTTTATCCTCATTGGAATCGTCGAACTGGACCTTCCCACCACGCTGATTATCGGTTGCACGGGTAGTCTGATTCAGTGTCTGTGGAGATCCAAGACGAAGCCAAAGCCCTTTCAAGTAGTCTTCAACACCGCCGCGATGGCCCTATCCGTTGCCGTGTCCTACTTCATCTATCACGCAGACGTGGCGGGCATGCCGAGCGATAGCAACCCCGTCCGCATGGGCGTGACCGCCTGCATCTTCTTCCTCATGAATACCATCCCGGTGGCAGGGGCGATCGGCATCACGGAAAAGAAATCCCTCACTCGGATTTGGTACGACTGTTATTTCTGGTGCTTCCCGTATTACCTGGGAGGCGCCTCCATCGCATGGATCCTCAGCGTACTTAGCCGCCAGACGCACTGGCATGCTTCCCTGGTCTTGATTCCGGTGATTTACTTCATCTACCGGTCCTATCGCACCTATCTGGGCCGCCTCGAAGATGAGAAGGTGCACGTCGAGGAGATGGCCGCATTGCATTTGAGGACCATCGAAGCGCTGGCGCTGGCCATCGAAGCCAAAGACCACAACACGCACGATCATCTGCGCCGTGTGCGCATCTACGCCATGGAGGTAGGCAAGGATCTGGGCCTGCCGGGAGCGGAAATGCAAGCGCTGCGGGCCGCCGCGCTGCTGCACGACATCGGGAAGCTGGCGGTGCCGGAGCAGATCATCTCCAAGCCGGGCAAGCTGACCCCGGAGGAATTCGAGAAAATCAAGATCCATCCCGTGGTGGGGGCCGAGATTCTGGAGCGCGTTCAGTTCCCCTATCCCGTGGTGCCGATCGTCCGTGCGCATCACGAGAAGTGGGACGGCAGCGGCTATCCGTCGGGTTTGAGGGGCGAAGAGATCCCCATCGGCGCGCGCATTCTTGCGGCCGTCGACTGCCTGGATGCCCTGGCGTCCAATCGTCAGTATCGCCGCGCGCTTCCGCTGGATCGCGTGATGGAAATCATTTCCGCCGAAGCGGGAAAGAGTTTTGATCCCAAAGTAGTCGAAGTGCTGCAGCGCCGGTACAAAGAACTGGAGCAAATGGCGCTGGCACAGAGCTGGGATAAGAAGCGGCTTTCCACGCACGTCAAAGTCGAGCGGGGTGTGGCGCCGGCGGCCGGATTCGAGCAGACTCCCCCCCCTAACGGCCGCAAGGACGTCTTTGATCCGCTGTCCTCCATTGCCGCGGCGCGCCAGGAAGTCCAGATGCTCTTTGAGCTGACCCAGGATCTGGGAAACTCGCTCAGCCTGCACGAGACGTTGTCCGTCGTTTCCGTCCGTTTGAAACGGCTGGTTCCTTATGATTCCATCGCCGTGTACGTGCTTCGCGACCACAAGCTGGTGCCCGAGTATGTGAACGGCGAGAACTTCCGGCTCTTCTCATCCCTGGAGATCCCGGTTGGCGAAGGCCTTTCCGGTTGGGTGGCGCAAAATCGCAAACCGATCCTAAATGGCAACCCGTCGGTGGAAGCCGGCTATATGGGCGACCCCGGGAAATTCAGCACCCTCCGTTCGGCGCTGGCCGTGCCGCTGGAAGGCTTGAACGGGTCTGTGGGCGTGCTGGCGCTTTATCGCGCGGAGAAGGACGCATTCACCAAAGACAACCTGCGCATCCTGCTGGCCATCAGCTCCAAAGTCTCGCTGGCCATTGAGAATGCGTTGAAGTATCGCCAGGTGGAGAATTCGGCCACTATCGATTACCTCACCAGCCTGCCGAATGCGCGGTCGCTGTTCCTGCGCCTGGACAGTGAGCTGGCCCGCTGCCGCCGCATGAACATTCCGCTGGCTGTCCTGGTTTGTGATCTGGATGGCTTCAAGCAGGTGAACGACAGCTATGGCCATTTGATGGGGAACAAGGTACTGAGCAGCGTGGCTAATGGGTTAAAGGCCAACTGCCGGGAATACGACTACGTGGCGCGCATGGGCGGCGATGAGTTTGTTCTCCTGCTCCCGCACATCACTCCCGAGTCGGTGGATGAGCGAATCCACCATCTGATTCGCATCGCCACCGAAGCGGGAGAGATGATACCAGGCAAACGTTTCCTTTCCATGAGCGTTGGGGAGGCTTTCTACCCCATCGACGGGGACAACGCCGAAGAACTGCTGGCCACCGCGGACCGCCGCATGTATAAGAGCAAGCAGCATCACAAGCTGCAGCGCACCGGCCGGGGCGCAAAGGAAGGTCTGCCGGTCACCGTGGTGAGTGTGCAATAACCTCACGGCGAGCCCCGCCCGTTTTTCAGTGGTGGTCCACGCGCGATCCGATCTCGCGCACGCGAAATTCCTTCAGGAGCGCAACCGTCCGCTCCACGACCGATTCGACAAACTTCTGCCCTTTTTCGCGCGTGGCTTTTGTGGGATCGCCCACGGTGCCGGTTTTGGAATACCGGCTGAACCATTCCTGAAAGAAGACCGGCGAGGGCGCGGCGAGGTCCCAGTAAAAGAATTCGGTCCTCTGAAAGTTGATGTCGCGCGTGGCTTTCTCAAATTGCACCAGATCGCCCCGCAGGTAGAGCAACACGGACGTCTCCAGTTCGCATCCGTGCGCCATCCCGCCGGGAAACTCCGATTCACGCAATTCCTCCAACAGCCGTTTCGGAATTAAGTTCCACCAGGGCACCATCGCACAGAGGGCTTCGGTCTGATTCGTTATATTGCGCGCGGCGATGTCCAGAAACGACACATTGCTTCCGTGCCCGTTGACCAGCAGAATCTTGCGGAATCCGTGATGGGCAAGGCTCTTTCCGATGTCGGTCACATAGCGGACAAAAGTCTCGCCTTCGACTGCGATGGTGCCCGGAAAATCCATGTGATGCACGTTAAACCCGTAGTAGACGGGCGGCAGGAGAATCGCTTCTTCGGGCATGCGCTCCACCGCCATGCGCGACATCTCCGCTGCCGTGAGCACGTCGGTCACCAGCGGCAGGTGAGGTCCGTGTTGCTCCACGGTTCCCACCGGCAGCACGCACACGCGGTTTTGCGCCACGGCTTCGCGAATCTCGGGCCAGGTGAATTCCTCATAGCGGTATTTTGGGGGCATCTCAGTGATCCGGGCGGTACACTCGGAGTAGGAGCAATTATGGCACATCCCAAGGATGGTTCCGGCACTCTTCGGCCACCCACCGAAGTGCTCACGCGCGGCTTCGATCCCAGCCTTTCATTCGGCTCGGCGCGGCCCGCCGTGTTTCGCAGCTCCACCTATGTGTTCGCCAGCCCTGAAGCCGCTCAGCGCGCTTTTGATGTGGCCAGCGGGCGAGTCGCCCCGGAGAACGGCCAGCGCGCCGATCTGATTTACTCCCGCATCTCTCATCCCAATGCGGAAATTCTGGAAGATCAGATGGTGCCGCTCGAACGTGGAGCGCGCCAGGCCGCAGTCTTCAATTCCGGAATGGCCGCCATCATGACCGCGTTCTTCACGTTTGCGCGGCCTTCGAGCAGCATCGTCTACACCATCCCGCTCTACGGCGGCACCATGCGTTTGATCCACGAATTTCTGGAACCGTTCGGCGTGACTGGCGTTCCCGTGGTTGCCGGCGACACCGCGGGTCTCGAGCACGCCATCCGCTCGGCACGCGATCTGAGCATCGTGTTCATCGAGACGCCCGCCAATCCTACCATGGTGATGACCGACATCCGGCGCGCGGCTAGCCAGGCTACGCAGCATCATCCCAAGACCGCTGTCATCGTCGATAACACGTTCCTCGGGCCGGCCTTCCAGCATCCGCTCATGCTGGGCGCGGACCTGGTGCTGTACTCGGCGACAAAATATCTTTCGGGCTTCAGCGATCTGCTGGCGGGAGCGGCGCTGGCGAAGGATCCCGCTCTTATTGACCAGATGCGCAGCCGGCGCGTCATGTTCGGAAACATTTTGCAGCCGGATGAATGCTGGATGCTCGATGGCCGCCTGCCCACCGTGGCTTTGCGCATGAACCGCCAGAGCAAGAACGCCCAGCGGATCGCCGAGCGTCTGTTCAGCAAGCCGCAGATCCGGCGTGTTCATTACCCCACGCTGTTCGACGATGACGAACAAATCCGCATCCGTCTCGATCAATGCGAGTACCCCGGCGGAATCTTTTCCATCGATTTCCACGGAGGCCGTGATGCGGCATTCACGTTTCTACGGAATCTCAAGATCGCGCGCGATGCCGTCTCCCTCGGCGGAGTTGAGACCCTGGTCTGCCATCCTAAGACCACCACACATTCCGGCATGTCGCCCGAAGAGATGGAGAAAGCCCAAATCGGCGATGGCCTGGTGCGGATTTCGGTGGGGATTGAGGACTGGCGAGACTTGCTGGCGGATTTCGAACAGGCGCTGGACAAGATCTAACTTCGAAGAAACTCGCGGCCAACTTATTCTGCCTTTGGCCGGAACTTATACAGCTCGTTGATCCGAGTTATCCCCTCGCGGATGAGCTTTTGGCCTTTTTCCTGCGCGCGGCTTCCCACGAAACCGCTCTGTCCTGTGTGGTCGTCCATTTCCCAGTAACTGTCCTGCTCGTTCACGGCATCGGCGACAAACAGCGACTTGCCTTCGTCGGAAAGAATCCCGTAGACGGCTGCATAACTCGCCGCAAGCATGAAGCTATCCCCATGCCACAGCGCTTGTTCCTCTTGCGTTTCGGTGAACAGAGGGTTGCCGGCAATCTGGTTGTGGAGCGATGGCGGATGGCCCAACAGATAGTAGAGACTCGGAGTGAGATCGGTGGAAAACGCAACCCGATGGGCATCGTGATGAAGGCGCGCGAAGCTCGCGGGAAGATGAATGAGGAGTGGAATGCGCACTACCTCCGGCACCAGCGAGTACGCATGCCCCCAGCGGCCCTGCTCTCCTAGCGAATCGCCGTGGTCGGCAGTGAACACCACCACGCTGTTGTCATACATGCCCCGTGTCTTTAGAAAATTGATGAACTGCCCAAAGCAGCCGTCAATGCGCCGCAGGCGCGACGCGTAGGGAGCGTAGAACCCCGGATAATTTCCTCCGTCGATCGATTTCGCGCCCTGCCGCTGGATCACCGAGATATGAATGTTCTGCGGTTGCGTGTAAGTGAAAATGGGCGCGTTGCCGTGATAGTCGCCGATCTTTGCCTCCAGCTCTCCGACAGTGCCGCACAAATCGAAATCCATGTTGAGCTTGTTGTGATCCAACTCGATCAGGTTCGGCATGGGCTCAACCACCGAGTTCAGGATCGTATCCATGCTCACAAAGGGCTGATACTTCTCTGCCTTGATCAGTTTTTCGAGCGTGTTCATGGGATAGAACGGCGTCACGTACTGCTTGTGCAGGATCATGCCGCCCACCCAGATCGATGGCTCGGACAGCCCGGTCCCGCCATAACGTGTGAACGCGTTGCGGAACACCACGCTCTCGCGCGCAAAGGCGTCGAGATTTGGTGTGAAATCGACATTCGAGTTGTACACGCCCAGGTAATCCCGCCGAAGACTATCCACCACGAAGATGAAAATGTTGGGTTGCTGCTTTCCTGAGGGAGCCAGCGGACTGGCGAATTCAATATTGACCGGGTCGACCTGAATGGATCGCGGGATGTTGGTGCTGTTTCGCAGGAAGCTGTAAAACGAGTTGTCGCGCGGCGGCGGCGACAGCATATCGCGAATAATGCGGAAAGACACGTCGAAGCCCGCGTAACTCTCGAGCGCGGCCCCGAGCTGCGGCCGCGGTCCCATGGCGGAAGCCGTCGTACGGTAACCAATCATCGCGAGCACCACAATCACCAGCATGCGGCCCCGGCCGGGCGACGCATCCTCGGCGGCGAGCGGCGCTGCCCTGCGCCACACGTAGATCGAGGAGAACGTCAGCGCCCAAATGAAGAGCACGGTCAGTTTCTGCACCAGGTAATTCCAATCCATCACCGCGGTATTCACGGCGAGCACGCACGCGAGCGCGGCAATCGCCGCCAGCTTCATTACCTGTACGGCGTTTGAGCGAAAACGGCCCAGCGAAAATGGAAGAACCGCAAGAGCGAGACCCGAGGCCGGGCCCCGCTGTGGATGGCTCCAAAACCGAAGGCTGAAAGCGGAGATCGTGGCCATGATGGAGATGGAGAGGGCGGTGGCAGATATTGTCGCGAGCGAGCCGTCGAAGGAGATGGGCTTGAATACCAGGACGCGGATCACAGCCCACACGATCCCGCCGGTGAGCACATTCGACAGCACGAACTCCACAGGTGAAGGCCAGGGAGTCAGGCTCGCCACCGATCGCAGCAGATTCAGCGCGACGAAGATGCCGAACAGAATCGTCAGGTGGGAGAGCAAAGTCGACGCCACAGCGACCAGGCTGCCGCTTGCGCCGATCGGCACCGTACTGCGCAACTGAAAGACGCCGGCGTAGACCACGGACAGAAACACCGCGGACTGCCAGGCAGCTTGAAAGATGCGTCGGTCTTCCGCGCGTCGGAACTCCGCCCACTCGATTGCGTCCCAGTATCCAATCCAGTCGATTGCGGCCAGCCACACGAGCGGCGCCAGTGTGGCCAGGCTCCAGTAAAAACTGCGCACTTCGTTGTGCAAGCCGGAAAGTAACGGATGCGCGTACAGCCAGAACCCGGCGGCACCGTGCACGCCAAGAAATGTCAGCACGAGCCATCGCGTCTTCGGACGACGGAGGTCGGCTCGAAGCGTACCGGCCGCCAAGGCAAACATTAGCCAGTAAATCTGCGGATGCCACTTCACAAACACCGTGAGCGCCGGCAGCAGCCCGCCCTTCACCACTTGTTGATACGTGAACGGAATCCAGGCCAGCAAGCAGTAGATCGAGGTGAGCAGGATGAACAGGACCACGAGCAGGCGGCACACCGCGAAGGCCAGTCGAGCCAGCATCACGGTCTCCTCATCGATGGAAACCGGCGGTGTGGGACTTCCGAGTTGTCCGGATCCAGCCCGAGCACATGCTCGTAGCTGGCACGGGCCAACCTGGCGTCACCCTGTCTTTCCGCGATTTTCCCCAGTACTAAAAAAAGGTCCGTATAGCGGTCCGATAGCTTGACCGCGCGCTCGAGAATTCTTCTGGCTTCGCCGAGATTGCCTTGACTCCAGTTGACCAGAGCCATCACCAGCAGAGCGTCAGTATTATCGGGCGAACGAGCCAGTACCTCGGTTGCCAGCTGCCTTGCCTGCAGAACACGGCCATGGCGGAACATCACACGCGCCTCTCCCAGTTGGCAATCGGCATAATGCGGCGAAATGGTCACACACTGGTGGTACAACTGGCCCGCGCGGTCAAGCTGCCGTTCCATCTCCAGCGCGTGCGCCAGAAAAAACTGCGAGTCCGGGTCGCCAGTGTCGAACGCAAGACAACGCTCGAACGCGTTGATCGCTTCTTTTCGCTTTCCCTGCTTCTCGTACGCCTTGCCGATCTGCGGGCACCCTTCAAATGGCAAAGGCGCGTGCTGCAGAAACTGCTCCCACGTGGCGGCCTCTTCGTTGTATTGGCCCAGCCGATTGTAAATGTCCGCGAGCCGCTGTAAGTACACCGGATTCTCCGGATAAGAATGGTAGAGTTTCAGCGCCGGCTCGAGGGCTTCCTTGAATTCACCCTTGCGGAACCGCGTGTCGCTCAACGACACCAGTTTCTTCACTTCGTCCGGAGGCAACGCGCGGGGATCCCGCTGCCCGGTATTCGACACCCCCATGCGCGCTACGAACGGGCTTGTGAGCAGGTCGACATAGAGCAGCGCGACCAGGAGCGGCGGCAAGACGCGGCCCATCGCTTTGAGGATTTGTCGAAAAATGGTGACTGGCTTCGCCGTCCCAAGCCGCGGGGCCCGCCGCAACATCAAAATCTAGCCTCACAGGCGCGTGGACGGCGCTGCCTGTCACCATTTTTCAACATGAGACTCGCGCGCATCAGAAACGGTAGGCCAGGCTGCTGTCCAGCAGATAATGCATCACCGAATTGCGGTACAGCCGGTCTTCGCTGCTGGCTCCGGCGTGGAGGGTGAAGTTCCACCGCCGGGCAATCGTCCGGCTCATTTCCACTGAGCCCGAGGTCGAACTCAGGAGATCGAGGTCGATGGTGCGCGCGGATTCGAATAGCGACGATCCACGTCCAAAACGAAATCCGAAGTAAGTGCCCTTATCGTTCAGGTAACGCCGCGCGGAAAAGTAAACGGAATGCGAGAGGCCGTGGATATCCGGTGAGAGGTACGTGCGGCCGGTGAACAGCCAATTTCCTTGATACCGGCCGAGTGAGGCCGTGTACACATTGAGGTTGGTGGAGAAGGCCATATGCCGGATGCCTATGGAGCCTTCCAGCCGGTAAGGGAAGTTGTGATACAGGTCGGCATTCAGCCGGTAGTGGGGATATAGATTGGCGTCCGGCGAGTACCCGGCGCCAAGATACGCATACGTGCCAGGGCGAAAGTGCCAGTAATACTCCAGTTCGGCCTGGTCGCCAAGGATGCCGTAGTGCTGAGCCCGTGAGAAGCGAAAGATCAGCGTGCCCGCCGGGACGCGCCGCCCCAGAGAGAGTTGGGATTCGTCCCAGCCGCCGATTTTCGGATCGGTAAACCATTCGTGCGTCTGGCTCACATTCACGCTCCACTCGCGTGCCTGGTCTTCCAGATCGCGGCGCATCTGTGCCGCACGGGGGTGGTCCGGCTGGATTTCGAGCAGCCGGTCGACTAGTTCGATGGCTTCCTTCTCCCGCTTCAGCGCTTTCAAAGCCCGCACGCGATTGTAGAGATATTCCGGATCATCCGGGTGATTGCGCAGCGCGATCAGGGTGAGTTTATCCACGCGATCCGGGTGCTCCGACCAAAGCTCCAGGTTGATGAGCGCCCGCATCGCGTCGTCATAATCGGGATGCGTCGCCAGCACGCGCTGGAGTTGCTCGCGGGCCTCATGGTAGCGCCCTTCCCAGGAGAGAATCAGTCCGTACAGCAGCCGGGCGTCTACGTCCTTTGGGTGCTGGCGCAGGTGCTCTTGCAGCATGGCGATCGCTTCCGGGCGCATGTGGTTGGTCGCCAAGGCGCGCGCACGGCCGAGAACATCGTCCCCCGGTTCGGTCGTGGCCATTAGCGCAGCAGCGAAATTGAAAACGAAGAACAGCCGCAGGAGATTTTTCACCGTTGGATCCGCGCGGGGCTTGCTGAGGCTCTTTTACGTAAATTTTTACCGTTAAAACTGGCCCATTAGCAATTCTTGGTTATCACGCAGGGTTAGTCTAGATGGCATTAGATAACGGCGCAATACTGACGAACGGAACGGACCCTACGGTCGCGCCGGGTGCTCCCATAGAATCACAGATCGGGAACTGCTGCGCGAGGCAGTGGTGGAATGGCAACGCGCGGGTGGACCTGGTGGAAGTCACTTACCAAAGCGTCCGAACCGCGTACTGTGCGATCAGTTCATCGGGCGTCAGAATCGGCATTCCGTGGACAATCGACTGGCAAATCAACATGCGGTCGAACGGATCGCCGTGCAGTTTAGGAAGACGTGAAATGTAAAGTGCCGCTTCTTCCTCGAGAGGCAAGGCGTCGATTCCATAGCGCAGGCGAAACGCCGGAACCAGCTTCCATGGAGGTTCCGGAAGTTTCAGCCGCCCTGCCGCGTGCTTCACAGCAACCTCCCAACACGAGGCGACACTCAGAAACACATCATTGTCTGGATCTTCAAATAACTTCTTGGCTGCTGGAGTCACCCTCTCGGATTCCGTGGCGAGCCAGATAAACGTGCAGGTGTCGAGCAGTATCCTCACGGTTTTTCGCCATTGAAGTAGGCAAGCAATTCATCTGGGAGCGGCTCGAAGAACTCGGGCCCCAGTTTGATCTTGCCCTCATCGAGTCCGATGGGCCGCGGCTTCTTGCGCTTGGCAGCTAGAGGCCGGATCTCGGCGATCGGCTCGTTGCGCCTGCAGAGCAGGATCGTTTCCCCCTTCTCCAGCTTCGACAAGTACTTGGAAAGATGCGTCTTGGCCTCATGGATATTGAGCCGAATCATAGTTCTATAGTAGACTAAGTTCTAGATCAGGATCAAGACCCCATCGCGGTTCTCACTGGATCGTCTTCGGAGCCCCGCGCTTATGCCAAAATGAAAGGTACCGCTTCCTGGAAGGACCTCTGTGACAGGTAACGAAATACGGCAACGCTTTCTCGACTTCTTCTCTGCCCGCGGCCACCGCGTGGTGCCCAGCTCATCGCTGGTACCCGCCAACGACCCGACGTTGCTGTTCACCAACGCCGGCATGAACCAGTTCAAGGAAGTGTTTCTGGGCGCCGAGAAGCGCGATTACAAGCGCGCTGCCAGTTCCCAGAAATGTGTGCGCGCCGGCGGCAAGCACAATGATCTCGAGAACGTCGGCTACACCCGCCGCCACCAGACGTTTTTCGAAATGCTCGGCAATTTTTCGTTCGGCGATTACTTCAAGGCTGAAGCCATCGAGTTCGCCTGGGATCTGATCACCAAGGAATGGGCGTTGCCGAAAGACCGCCTGTATGTGACGATTTTCCGCGAAGACGACGATGCGGAGCGCCTGTGGCAACAGGTCGCTGGTGTGCCCAAAGACCGCATCTTCCGCTTGGACGAGAAAGACAACTTCTGGCAGATGGGCGACACCGGTCCATGTGGCCCCTGTTCGGAGATTCATTACGACATGGGTCCGGGCGCTGCCGAACCAGGCCGCGAGAACGAGCCGTTTCCCAGCGACGCAGGCGGCCGCTTTGTCGAGATCTGGAATCTGGTGTTCATGCAATATGACCGTGACGACAGCGGAAAGCTGACGCCCTTGCCGCGTCCGTCCATCGACACCGGCATGGGTCTGGAGCGCGTCGCCGCCGTGCTGCAGGGAAAAATCTCGAACTACGATACCGATCTGCTGCTGCCCATCATTAACCGCGGCGCCGAGTTGTTCGGCAACCTGGCTTACGGATCTGATCCGAAAGTGGATACGGCGCTACGCATCGCCGCTGACCACGCTCGCGCCACGGCCTTTCTGATTCACGACGGCGTTCTGCCCTCGAACGAAGGCCGCGGCTATGTGCTGCGCAAGATCATGCGCCGGGCCATGCGCCACGCCCGCATGGTAGGCGTCGAGGAGCCTTACCTGTATGAACTGACCGGCTTCGTAGCCGAGGTGATGCGCCCGGGCTATCCCGAGCTGATGGAGAGCGTGCAAAGGGTGGCCCGCGTCGTCAAAGACGAAGAACATCGCTATACCACGACGTTCCTGGTCGCCGAGAAGATGTTCAACGACGAAGTGAAGTCCCTGGCTGGGTCCGTGCTACCGGGCGCCGTGGCGTTCAAACTGTACGACACATTCGGTCTCGCACTCGACGAGCAAGAAGACATGGCTCGGGAACGCGGGCTCGAAATCGATCGGGAGGGTTTCGAGCGCGAAATGGAGGAACAGCGCCGCCGCGCTCGCGCGAGTTGGAAGGGCGCCGAGAAAGGCGCCGTGCCGCCGGCTTATCAGACCCTGCTCGAAAAGGGCCGCACGCGCTTCGTGGGCTACGAGCATCTGGAAACGCACGCACGCGTGGTTGGCCTGCTGGTGGACCAGCAGCTCGTCGACCGCGTAGATCCCGGAACCCATGCCGAACTGGTGCTCGATGAGACGCCGTTCTATGCCGAAACCGGCGGCCAGGTCGGAGATCAGGGCGCGCTCTACTCGGAAACCGGAGAAAAGCTGGCCGACGTTGAGACCACGTATCCCGCCATCCCGGGTCTGTCTGTTCATCGCATCGTGGCGCACGACAGGATCAGCACCGGCGACGAGGTCTGGGCGCGCGTGAACGATCCAGTCCGTCACGCCACCATGCGCAACCATACGGCCACGCACTTGCTGCACGCCGCCCTGCGCAAGGTGCTTGGACCGCATGTGAAGCAAGCCGGCAGCGTGGTCGCGCCGGACCGCCTGCGTTTTGATTTCACCCACTACACCGCTATGGACCGCGCCGAGATCGAGGAAGTCGAGCGGCTCATGAACCATGAAGTCCTTGAGAATATTCCGGTCGATACCGAAATTATGCCGCTCGACGTCGCCGTCTCCACCGGCGCCATGGCGCTGTTCGGTGAAAAGTACGGCGACCGGGTCCGCGTCGTCTCCATTCCCGATTTCAGTAAAGAACTGTGCGGCGGAACACATGTCTCGCGCACGGGCGATATCGGCGTTTGCAAGGTTGTCTATGAAAGCAGCATCTCGGCGGGTGTCCGGCGCATCGAAGCCATTACGGGCGAGCGCGCCGTCGAGGAGTATCAGCGCACCGCGGACACCATCAACCGTATGGCCCAGATGATGAAAGTGTCCGAACCCGAGTTGGTCGAGCAAGTCGAAAAAATGCTCGCGCGCGACCGCACGCTCGAGAAACAAGTCGAACAGCTCAAGAATAAACTGGCGCAATCCGCCGTGCATGATCTCGAGAGTCAGTCCCGCACGGTTCACAACGTCCGCATTCTGGCCGCGCGCCTGGATGGCATGGACCGGCAGCAGTTGCGCGCACTCGCCGATTCCCTGCGTAACAAGTGGAAAACAGCAGTAGTGGTCCTGGCTTCGGCCGAAGACTCCAATGTGTCCATCATTTCCGCGGTCACCAAGGACCTGACCTCCAAAGTGCATGCCGGCAAACTGGTTGGCGCCGTGGCCCAGGCGGTTGGCGGCAAAGGCGGCGGTCGTCCTGACATGGCGGAGGGTGGCGGAAAGGATCCCAGCGCTTTGCCGGCCGCGCTGGAACACGTCTACGCCGACGTCGAGAGCAAGCTGTGAACCCGTTGGATGCCATCATCGTCGGCGCCGGCCCAACCGGGCTCGCCTGCGGCATTGAATTGAAGCTTCGCGGCCTCAACGCGGTGCTGATCGAAAAAGGCTGCGTTACCAACTCGCTCTACCACTACCCCACGAACATGGTCTTCTTTACCACGCCCGAGTTGCTGGAGATCGGCAACATCCCCATGACCAGCCTGAACGAGAAGCCCAACCGCACTGAGGCTCTCAAGTACTATCGCCGCGTGGCCGAGCATTACAGCCTGGATATCCACCAATACGAGAGAGTGGATAACGTCAGGGGCGCCGATAAGGCCTTCGAGGTTATCACCACGGATCGCTACGGCTGCCGCCACACCTACACCGCGCGCAAAATCATCCTCGCCACCGGGTACTATGACATCCCCAATCTTTTGAACGTTCCCGGCGAAGACTTACCTAAGGTGCTCCACTACTATAAAGAGCCGCATCCGTATTACAACCAGGATGTTGCCGTGATCGGCGCGAAGAACTCCGCGGCCATTGCGGCGCTTGAACTGTTCTGGACCGGCGCCCGGGTCACACTCATTCACCGTGGGGCGCAAATCTCCGAAAAAGTGAAGTATTGGATTCGTCCGAATATTGAAAATAGAATCAAGAGCGGCGAAATCAAAGCTTACTTTCATTCCCGCATTGTGGAAATCCGGCCGGACACCATCTTGCTCGACACACCGCAAGGTGAAGTTTTGTTAACCAATGACTTTGTCTTTGCTTTGATCGGTTACAGTCCTGACCTTGAATTCCTCAATTCTATTGGAGTTACGCTGGACCCCGCCACACAGCGGCCCCGCAGCAACCCGAGCACCCTGGAGAGTGAGCGTTCAGGTGTTTACCTGGCTGGAGTGATTGTCGCGGGCATGCATACCAACGAAATCTTCATAGAAAACGGGCGCTTCCACGGCAAGCAGATCGCCGACGACATTGCGGCGAAGTTATCCATCTGAAACGCTAGCCTCCGTCGTATCACTATAAGAGCATAAGGACATTGGAGTTGCCAGTGACACCTTCAGCAAGTGTAGGTAAATGCAGCAATTTACTACAACTTTCGTTCCATTACTCACGGACTTTTAGTTACATTGAAACTCTTATCGGTTATCATGTATCTAAGTAAGGGGGAGAACAATATCATATGTTAGCGTCCCTGCTCAACTCGATATTCGGTTGCTCACATCGGCGAACCACTTTTCCGCTGACGCCAAGCCGTAAGATGGCGTCCGCCACCCATCGCCACGGAACATATGTCGTGTGCCTGGATTGCGGCCAGGAGTTCCGCTACGACTGGAAAGCCATGCGTGTCGCTGAGCCCGTATCGTCCCGTCCAACCGCGGGCGAAGCCTCTCTCTCCCCGGCGAACCACTAATTCGCGGCGCGCCTAACCACTTTCCGGCAAGTCTGAAAAAAGCCCAGGGCTGTATAATGCTCGGGGTGCTTCTTTGGCCACTCCGGTTGTTTCCGTCCCAGTAGAGCCGGCGCAGCGCGTGCAGCGGCGCGCGCTCGTGTGTGCGTGCATCATTGGATTTGCCTTCTCTGCCAATTACACCAATCACGCTCCGCTCGCCGGCGCGCTCATGCGCCAGTTCGGCTTTAGCCAGGCGCTGGCCGGACTGCTGACCACCGGAATCTTCGTCACTCACGCCTCCATGCAGGTTCCTGGCGGATACCTGGTGGACCGGCTGGGCGCCCGGCGCGTGCTGGTTTTCGCTCTCGCCTGGGTCGTGGCCGGCAATGTGGCGATCGCATTCTCCGGCGCGTACTGGCACCTGCTGGCATGGAAAATTCTGGTCGGAGTAGGAACCGGAGCTTGTTTCGTTGCCGGAGCCCGCTACATCCACGATGCGCTGGCCGGACCCCGATTAAGTTTTGCGCAGGGCATGTATGGCGGATCGATTCTATTGGGATCGGGCTTCGTCATCTTCGCGGTTCCGCGGATTTCCATGTGGTCCGGCTGGCGAGGTGCTTTCTTGATCAGCGCCGCCGTGGCCGCAGGCGGCTGGATTGTCTGGATGGCCGCCGCCCCCACTGTTCCCCACGGCGTCCAGGCACGCGGGCGCTTCGTTAGCTTGCTGATGACACCTCAACTTTGGCTTCTGGGACTAATGCAAATGGCTTCGTTCGGGATGGCCATCGTAGTGGGTGCGTGGATCGTCGCGCTGCTGGGTAGCGCATTTCGAATGCCCGCGGCCACGGCGGGGTCAGTTGGATCGCTGGTGCTGCTGCTGGGAATCGTGACCCGTCCGCTGGGCGGCGTGCTGAGAAGGCGCATAAACATCCGATGGCTGCTTGCCGCGAGCTTCCTGATGAATGCGCTGGGATGTTTCGCGCTGGCGTCGGGCAGTCATTACCTTCCCCTCGCCGCCGCTGCGGTCTTGCTGATTGGAACCGGCTGCGGTCTTCCGTACGCGGCGCTATTCACGCGCGCCGGGGCCCTGGTTCCAGGCCGCGCCGGAGCTGCCATGGGGCTTGTGAACATGCTGGGCATCGTCATGATCCTGGTGGGAGCGCCGCTGGTGGGCCACCTGGCGGATTGGACCGGCAGTTTCCGGTCTGGCTTCTTCGCACTGGGCGGTTTTTCACTGATAGCCATTGCCGCTGTCTCTTTGATCAGTCGAGATGAACCTGCTTCAGCTCTTTGATCTCTCGCGGGTGGGGTGCCCCGATCAACCGGCCCTCGAGTTTCACGCTTGCGACGGCCATCGCGAGGACCTTACCTTCGGCCAGATCGAAGAGGCCAGCAACCGCTTTGCGCACGCGCTGGCCGCGCGGGGCTTTGTCACGGGAGACCGGCTCGGCGTGCAACTGGCGAACTGCGTTGAAGTAATTGAGCTGTTCCTGGCCTGCGTGAAGCTTGGCGTGATTTACGTCCCGGTGAATATTCTCTATCAGGAGCGTGAGGTAGCGCACATTGTGAGCGACGCGCAGCCCAAGGCCATAGTCACCGCAGCAGAGTTGCCGGAGCTGAGAGGCGCGGGTGCTGCTGCGTTGCGGCCACCCGTCGCGCCGCTCGACGGTGACGCCCCGGCCGCCATTGTCTATACTTCGGGCACCACCGGCGCTTCCAAAGGCGCTGTGCTCACGCACAACAATTTCGCCGCCAACGCGCTCAACCTGATTACCTGCTGGCAAATTACGAGCGCTGACCGGCTGCTCCTTCCTCTGCCGCTATTTCATGTGCACGGCCTGGGAAACGGGCTGCTGACGTGGCTCATGACCGGCTGCCGCCTGGGGCTGCTCGAACGCTTCGAACGCGAAAAAGCGGTGGCCGTGCTGCGCGATTTCCGGCCGACACTGTTTTTTGGCGTGCCCACCATGTACGTCCGCCTGCTGGAAACTCCGCCTGACGCGGCACGCGAGATCGGCGCCGGGATGCGATTATTCGTGTCGGGGTCCGCGCCGCTGGCGGCGCAGGTTCTGGAAGATTTTCGCGCGCTGTTTGGCCACACCATTCTGGAGCGCTACGGCATGAGCGAAACACTCATGAACCTGAGCAACCCGTATGCCGGCGAGCGCCGTGCCGGTACCGTGGGATTCCCGCTGCCCGGTGTGTCGGTGCGGCTGCTGGATCCGGATGGCAACCCCGTCCATGACGGCGAAACCGGAGAGATCTACCTGCGCGGGCCGAACGTTTTTTCCGGTTACTGGAACCGGCCGGAAGCCACCGCTGATGCGTTTCGCGACGGCTGGTTTCGCACCGGCGACCTGGCAGTTCGCTCCGCCGATGGCTACTACACGCTGGTGGGCCGGCGGAGCGATCTCATCATTTCCGGCGGGTTTAACATCTATCCGCGCGAAATCGAGGAGTTTCTCACCGAGCAGCCTGAGATCGCCGAAGCGGCGGTGATCGGACTGGCCGACCGGTTGCGCGGCGAGGCGCCGGTGGCCTACATCGTGGAGCGCTCGGCCTGTGACGCCCGGGATCTGGAGGCCCGCTGCCGGCAGGCCTTAGCGTCGTTCAAGGTTCCGCGGGCTTTCATTCCGGTCGAAAAACTGCCGCGGAATGCCATGGGCAAAATCCAGAAACACCTGCTACCGCGGCGGCCGCAATAGAGATCAGCGATAGAGCCGGATCAGCCACTCGGCCACCAGCGCCGGTTTGTCCGATCCTTCCACGTCTACGGTAACGAGCCAGGTAATCTGATGCCCGCCTTCCACCTCGCGCAGCTCTTGAAGCGCGAGCCGGGCCCGAATGCGCGATCCTTCCGGGACCGGCGCCGGAAAGCGGACGCGGTTGAGACCGTAGTTGATGCGCATTCCGAAGCCGCCGCGGACCTCGACCGCTTCGTTGCTCAGGCGGCTCAGCAACGAGAGGGTCAGAAAGCCGTGCGCTATGGTTCGTCCGTATTTGGACTCAGCCTTGGCCCGCTGGGTGTCGACGTGAATCCACTGGCGGTCTCCCGTCGCTTCCGCGAACGCATCGATCATGCGCTGATCCACCACAAGCCAGCTAGTTGCGCCAACTTCCTTACCGGTTAAAGTGCGCAATTCTTCGAGATCGATGATTCGGGCGGCCATGGATGTGTTCGCCTTATTCGCTCAGAAACGCCATGGTCTTCACGCCGGAAATGTCGAAACGCTTGCGGCAGCGAAGATTCTTGCACGCCACTTTGTCGTCCAGGAGCACCATGTAGCTCTGCGATTTTTGAAAGCGCGCGCGATCGCGTTCATCGGCGCCGGGCGGGATGCGGTCTTTCTTCTTGCGCACCATCCAGCGGAGCTCGTAGGTCTCGCTCGTTTTGCAGAAAGGGCAGTGCAGGCTGGCCGGCTTGGTGGCCTGCGATTCGGTATAAAACGCGCGCTCGTCCACTAGCGGTCCGCCATCGGCACCCACTTCATGCCGTCCGGATTGCCTTTGTACTCGGCACGCGGGCGGATGAGGCGGTTGTTGTGATACTGCTCGAGCACGTGGGCCGTCCAGCCCGACATCCGGCTGATCGCGAAGATAGGAGTGAACAGGTCGATCGGAATGCCCAGCGAGTAGTAAGTGGAGGCGGAATAGAAATCCACGTTGGCGTTCAGGCCTTTTTCGTGCTTCACGGTTTCCTCGACGCGCCGGGACATCAGATACAAATCGTAATGGCCGGTCCGTTTTCCGAGTTCCTCCGACAGCACGCGCAGGTGCGTGGCGCGCGGGTCCTCGGTGCGGTACACGCGATGGCCGAAGCCGGGAATCTTCTTTTTCCCGGAGAGCGTGTCCTTGGCGTAGGCCACGGCGTTGTCCGGACTCCCAGCCTTGAGCAGCATACGGATCACATCCTGATTGGCGCCGCCGTGCAGAGGGCCCTTCAGAGCGCCGATTGCCGATGTGATCGAGGAGTAAATATCGGAGAGCGTGGCTGCCGTGACGCGAGCGGCGAAGGTTGAGGCATTCAGCTCGTGGTCCGCGTGCAGGATGAGCGCCACATCGAAAGCACGCTCCATCACTTCGTCAGGACGCTTGCCGGTCAGGGTGTAGAGAAAACTCGCTGCGAAACTGAGGTCCGGATCGCCTCCAATCACGGGCAGGTCCGCGCGCTTCCGATGGAAAGTGGTGACGATGGTTGCCGTCTGCGCCATCAGCTTGACGGCTTTGAGCGCGTTGGCTTCTTCGGACATGTCCCCGGCCAGCGGGTCGTAGAGGCTCAGCATGGAAACCGCCGTGCGCAACACATCCATGGGCTCGCATTTCCCGACGGAGCCGACAAAATCCTGAACCGGTTTAGGGATCGCGCGGTTGGCGGCGAGATCTTTTTTCAACCGGCTCAGCTCGTCGCGCTTGGGCAGGCGGCCGTTCCACAGCAGGAAAATCACTTCTTCAAAACTGGCGTTGTCGGCCAGGGTATGGATGTTGTAGCCGCGGTAGCTGAGAATTCCTTCTCCACCGTCGATGAAGCAAATCTCGGATTCTCCGGCGACCACGCCTTCGAGGCCCGCGCCTGTCGTTACTGTTGTCAAGGGCATCCTGATCTACGCTCTAGTCTATTCTACGACCGGCCCGGTGGGGCGGTCACCTGAGAATCAGCGCCCGGGCGGGCAGCCCGGCCACGGTGAGAACCCGATGGTCAGATCTTCGCGCTCCACCCAGAGCTTGTCGGGCTGCTGGCCCTTGCCGTAATCCACCGTCAGGATGACGCCCGATCCGCAGGAGCGGCTCTTCGTAATGTGATACGAACGAACATCCGCGTGCGGGCTCTTCGGTCCCCAGTCATCCATGAAATTTTGAAACGGATAATCGCGGCAAGGCTTTTCGTCCGTGCAACCCCACAACGCATACGCCACCTTGTAATCGTGCTTTTCGAGCAGCTCGAAAAATTTGCGGGCCTGCTGCTCCTGCCGGAAATTCTTCAGAAAAAAGTACAGAACCCCGCCGGCGACCACCACGATGGCGGCAATCACGATGAGGCGGCGGATGAGCCTCTCGCGTTCCTCCTCGCCTGCTCCGTAGTTTGCGAGATAGCCGGGCATGCGCCCCTCACCAGGCTCTATTTCGGCGCGGGATACGCTTTGTTGTACTCGGCCAGCGCTTCGGCCGTGATGTCCAGGGCCGGCTTGAAATACCAGGTGTTGGTCACATCCACCACCAGGTCGTAGCCCTTTTCTTCCGCCAGCTTTTTAACGATCGCCGCCATTTTCTGCTGGCTCTTGCCCAGGATGTCGTTGCGTTCGGTATTCACGTCGCCCTGCAGGTCATCGGTCAGGCGCTGCAGGTCCCGCTGCTTCCTCTGCCCCTGAGCGTTTAGATCGGCTTCCGCCTGAGGCGTCAGCTTGCCGGCGCCGGCCTGCAATTGCTGCTGGATGCTTTGCAGATCCTTCTGAAGCTTTTCCAGTTCCTGCTGCCGGGGTTTGTACTTAGCTTCCATTGCCGCGGAGGCCTTCTGAATTTCGTCGGACTCCAGCACAGCGCGCTGGATGTTGATAACCGCCACCTTGGTTTGGGCGGACGCCGCCATGCCCATCAAAAAAAGGCCCGAGCACACCATAAGCGCCCGAAGCCTGGGGATTCGAGACATTGCCAAGACTCCTTGAGAATCGTTGTTGAATTAACAGGTTAGCACACGGAGGGGATTATTCGAGAACTCCCAGGATTTCGTCCTCGCGCAGGATCAGGTACTCTTCTCCTTCGATTTTGATTTCCGAACCCGAGTATTTGCCGAACAGGATGCGATCGCCGGTCTTCACCTCAGGAGCGAAACGCTCACCCTTGAGCGACAGTTTGCCGCTGCCCACACCCTTGACCTCACCTTGCTGAGGTTTTTCTTTGGCGCTGTCCGGGATGATGATGCCGCCGATCCTGCTTTCCTTCTCTTCCAGCCGTCTGATGAGTACGCGATCGTGCAGGGGACGAATGTTCATGAATGACTCCTCGGTAACAGTGTAGCTCGGTCTCTTGCGAACGCTGCGCGGTGTAGTTGAAAGCCGGTGGTGGCGGTCTTTAGTAACAGAGGGGCGCTCAGAGTTCATCGAGCCTCGCAAACCTGACATCGCGAGGTAAACCGCTGGAGTGTGGTGTCTCCAAGCCGGCGCATTCGTGTGGATGGACTTCGGAGTCTCGTGGAACCGAAAATGGATCGACCAGACGAACATCGCCCATGCGGCCGCGCGGTGGCACTTCATCAGGCGGCCCTGTTCGTTCTTTGTGCTGCCCTGCTATGCTGGCAGCTCTTTCTTCCACCAAGCCTCGGACTTGCAGACAATAATGACTTTCCGAAACTGACCGGCAGGTTCTGTCTAGGCCCTGCATCGCCCCAGGATCACGTTCTGTTTGATTACGTGACTTTCTCCTACCGTTACGATCCGAGGTACTGCTGGGACAGCGGGCTGGTGAGTTCGGCGGCGCTCGTGTTGAGTGGAGCCTTGCAGGTAGGAAAACTCGTTCTGCCGGCGGGCCGGTTCGACCTGCGGCTGCTGGCGGCAATCTACGTGTTGTTGTTTCTGGTGGCCTTCTACGGATTGCAGCGGCTCGCGCGGGGCCTGTCTGGTATTGCGTGCTGGTTGCTGCCCACTGCTGCCTGGTTCATTTTTAGCAGCGCCTCTTATGTGCCTCTGTTCTGTTCCTTCTATTTTGATGCGGCCGCCTATGTTTTCCTGTTACTCAGCATCGTCACCGTTTGCCGGCTGGTATTCAGACCAGAGGTGCGCCTGCTGGATTATCTGCTGACGACCGTCTGTGTAGTTCTCTTTGTGACGGCCAAGTCGCAACACGCGTTGCTGGCGCTGATGATGATCCCCTGTTTCTGGTGCTCGTTCGGGCGGGCGACATTTCCGCGCCCGCCGCTGCGGATTCTGGCCATTGCGGCGATCGTCTTTGCCGTGGGCGCCATGCTCACTCTTCCGCCGCGCTGGTACCAAAGTGTCGCGACCTACAACGTGCTCTTCTTTCAGTGCCTGCCTCGCTCCCATGATGCGCGCGCGGATTTGGTGGAACTGGGGCTCAATCCCGCGTTTCTGCAGTACGTTGGGCAAACTGCCTTCTCGCCCGGTTCACCGATGCGCAGCCCGCAAGTGATGGAGGAGTTCGGGCAACGGGTTCCGTTACGGAAGATGGTGGCTTATTACCTATGGCATCCGCGAGTTTCGGTCCAGGTCTTTCTGTACGCGATGGAGGAGGGCTCCTTGCAACGTGTGAACAGGAAAGTGGGACAACGCGAATTCCGGCTCGGCAACTACCCGAAATCCTCAGGCCGCCCGCCCGGAACGCAGAGCCGATTCTTCGACGCCTGGAGCGCATTTAAGGCCGCGCTTTTCGGCAACCACCCTGTGCTTTACGTAGCGTACGCCGCCGGTTTGGTGGCGGCACTCTGGACGCTTGTCCTGCGCCTGCCGGGTAACCTTCGCTGGCGCGCCGTCCTGCTGGCGGGAGCGTTATCGGGAATGCTGATCGTGGCCGCGATGACGGTTACGTTTGATGCTGTAGAGACCGGCCGGCATCTGTTCCTCTACAACGCTCTTCTTGATGTGGGAGTTTGTGGACTCGCATCGCTTCTTTAGCAGATTGTTGAAAAAGTGCGAAAACCACTCCCTGACGGTCGTGGATCAGAGTGCACCCTCTGCGCCGTCAGGCACTTATCGAGCCGCGACCGCGGGGGGTGCGTCGCTAGGCGCGGTGTTTCAACGACCTCTCAGGCGCCGGCGGGCCGCACAT
>Ga0187817_10000228_pt1 | contig 22340 bp, 15 predicted proteins | sample NC_wetland_sal_i_17_FD_132431 | JGI IMG/M metagenome (GOLD analysis project Ga0187817, IMG submission 132431) | Wetland sediment microbial communities from Neuse River Estuary, North Carolina, USA - SO4_2 | ecosystem: Environmental > Aquatic > Freshwater > Wetlands > Sediment | place: USA... | reverse complement strand
TCCCCTGTTTCAGGTTGAAGTAAGCGAGGCCGCGATAAAAGGTAGGGCCGATGTCGTTCGGCTCGAACAACCCGGAGGACTTCAGCGCTTCGATTGCGGCAGAGGGATTGGCGCGCTTGATCTCGATCGCGGCCCGCACCTGCGGAATCCAATCCTGCTGCAGGACCATGTCCTGGGGGCGCCGTTTCCCTTCGGCGTCGATGATCTTCTGGGGCCGCGCCGAGTCACCTGCCATCGTCAGAATTGCAGCCGCCCAAACCATCTGGTCACCGGATAAATCGAGGGCTTGGCTGGCCCAGGATTTTGCCGCCGCAGGGTCGCCCAGCCAGTACTCGAAACTGCCGCGGAGGGCGGCGATACTGGCGGCACCGGACTGGAGATTGAACTTCTTCGCCGAATCGAAGGCCTGCTGCGACAGTTCGCGAGCCTTGTTGAGCTGTCCGCGAGACGCCGCCACCTGGGATTCCTGCAGCAGAATGTTGGACTCTTGAGTTTTACCGGAAGCCCAGGCTGCCTGGCGCTCCATCTCCTGCGCGTCACCTTCGAGATAGGCAATGGCGAAACGCTGGTTATGGAGGGTCATGGTGTCCATTTTTTTTTCGACTGCCTGCTTGTAGATGGCCTTGGCTTCCTCGAGCTGATTGAGGCGAATATAACTGCCAACCACATTTGCATAAGGGAGAACGTCGTTGGGTTGCAGCCGGAGGGCTTCAAGAGCTTGCGCCAGCGCCTTCTGAAAGTCTCCGGTGACGCCATATTCGACCGCGATGTTATTGCGCGGCGGGTAGTCGCGGGGATAGGTCTGAATCCAGAGTTCAAGGTTTTCGATGTCCTTATGCAAATCGCCGGACACGTCACGGTAGTAGTGGTCCGAGATATAAAACTTCTCGCGCTCGCTGGTGCGGTCACGGAGTTCGAAAGCCTTCCGCGAATTTTCCTCGGACAAGCGCAACTCGCCGAGGTTCCCGTAGATCGCTCCCATACGAGCATAGGCCATCGCGAAATTGGGATCGAGTTCGATAGCGTGTTTGTAAAACGGAAGGCTGGGGAGATCGCCTTCACTGGCGCGTTTTTCGTCGCCCATCGCATAGGCCTTCATAGCCTCCAGCGACGAAGTGGTGGCCTGCTCGATGGGCGCGTTGAAGTGTTCAATCGAAGTTACGGTCTCGCCGAGCGGGCCGCGGATTTCTTTGGCGGCGGTGCCGAGGGCCTGCAGGACTTTTTCCTTGGAAGCGGCCTCAGCCTGCTGGCGGGCGATGGTATCTCCGGTGCGGCAGTTGAGAGCTTCCAGGCTCACCACATAATTCGATCCGATGGAACTAATGGTCCCGGTGAGAATCGCCTTGATGGCCTCGCGCTGACAGATGTCGCGGGCGACAGGCACGGTGACGCGATCGTCGGGAGAGCGTCCGGCAAAGCGCAGGGCCTCGCGCACGCGCTCCTGGGGATAAACATTGAGAAATGGAGACTGCTCCAGTTGAACGGCCAGGGCCTGCTTCAGAGTGCCGTCAAAGACGGAATCGCCGGTGGTGTTGGTGAAATCGGTGAGCAGGATGAAATCTTTTTCGGTGAGGGCGCTGGCGCGGTGACTATAGAAGAACGCTCCCAGGCCAACGGCAGCGGCCAGTGCGACCGCAGCCGAGGCGACAAGCCAGCGGCGATGGCCGGTTGCGGGCGGGATGATCGCTGCTGATGCGGCGGAGCTTTGCTCCGCTGGACGGCCGAAGGCGGCCGTCCCCACGTGGGCGCTTTGCTCGGCTGGACGGCCGAGGGCGGCCGTCCCCACGTGGGCGCTGGGACCGCTGGGCAGTTGCACGCTCCCGGAAGCGGGTGGCGCAGCGGGCACGGCTGGATCTGACGCGGCGGAGACAATCGCTGAGCGGCCGGATTCAGTATCACGCTTTAGCCGTTGCAACTCGGCGCGGATGTCGGAAGCGTGCTGGTAGCGGAGATTGCGGTCCTTCTCCAGGGCGCGATTGAGGATGCGTTCGAACTCCGCCGGGAGTTCGGGATTCAGGCGGAGCGGCGACGAGGCCTGGCGCGTGAGAATTCCTTCGAAGATGACCGCCGAAGTGTCGCCGCGAAAAGGGACCTCGCCCGTCGCCATTTCGTAGAGGACGGCTCCGAACGAAAACAGGTCGGTGCGCTGATCCAGTTCCTTGCCCCGGGCCTGCTCGGGAGACATGTAAGCCACAGTTCCGAGAGCGGTGCCGGGGCTGGTGAGGTTTTCGAGACTGGCGCCAGCGGTCTGCGCCAGGTTAGCTGCGGCCTGATCCCTGGGGTCGCTGCTCTTGCCCGTAACCTTGGCGAGACCGAAATCGAGGATCTTGGCATGTTCCCGCTTGGTCACAAAAATGTTTGCGGGCTTGATGTCGCGGTGGACGATGCCCTCGGCGTGGGCGGCATCGAGGGCGTCAGCGATCTCGATACCCAGGGGCAACAGCACATCGAGATCCATGGGGCGGCCGGCGATGCGATGTTTGAGGGTCAAGCCGTCCAGAAACTCCATCACCAGGAACCACTGTCCTTCGTGGTTGGCAATCTCATGGATGATGCAGATGTTGGGGTGGTTCAGGGCGGAGGCGGCACGGGCTTCCCGGCGAAAGCGCTCCATGGCCTGAGGGTCGCGGGCCACATCGTCGGGCAGAAATTTCAGGGCGACGAAGCGGCCGAGCATCGTGTCCTCGGCCTTGTAAACGACACCCATTCCGCCGCCGCCCAGCTTCTCCACGATGCGGTAGTGCGAAATGGTCTGGCCAATCACTGGCGTCAAATCTTACTTGGGCGAAAAGGGCAAGTCAATGAAAGCAGCGCTATTTCGAGAGAATCGGTCGCGAGTTGCCGCTACTGCTTGGGGTCGGCTGCGGGAGTTGGTTTCGCAGTGGCCTTCGGATCGGTGGCCGCCGCTGGCGCGGCGAGCGTCGTCATTGCACTTTCCGGGTTGAGCAGGTGATCGGGGCTGGGGCCTAATCCGAGTTTGATCAGGGCTCGGGAATCGGGAGTCGTCTTCGACTGCCATCCGTGATCAGCCTGATAACGCTGCATGGCGGCTTGGCTAGCGCTGTCCCATACGCCCGTTGGCTGACCCTGCATATAGTGCTCGCGGATTAGCGCTTCCTGAATTTGCCGGGCGCGAGTCGCGTCGATCGCCTTCTGGCCGCGCTTCCTTGCGCCCTTCTTGCTGCGGGAGCTTTTCTTGTGAGCTGAGGCGCCGTGATGCTTGACTGGCGCCGCGGCAGCTTGCGCCGGCTTTGCTGGCGCAGTAGGAGTAGATGTCTGTGTCTGCGCCATCGCGAGCCCAGGCACGGCCAGACAGAGCAGGCTACAAAGCCCGAGCTGTCGCCACCTCCGAATTTGGTTAAGCCAGTGCATCTGATTTCACGTGAGACGCGGCTTGCTCGCGTCTGTGCTCTCGGAGACGGGGCAAGCCCCGTCTCTACATCGATCTGTGCCCAACAAAAAAGCGGCGAGAGCGGCCCACTCCTATGGTCCCCGAAATGGGGATGGAGCGCCAGTCTCGCCGGAGTATTTACCGGTTACGGAAGTGTGCCTGCCAGGAAAATGGTTCCATCCTGAGCCCTAGCGCCTCGCGGACGCACCAGGAACACGACATCCTGCCCGCTCTTCAGCGACGACTCGAGCTTGACAAAGTCGTCGGGGGTATTCACGGGCTGCTTGTTTACCTCCAGAATCACGTCGCCACGATTCAGGCCCACATCCTCGGCAAACGATCCCTGCTTCACATCCTGCACGACCACGCCCTTGCCCGCGCCAATGCCCAGGCGATCGGCAAGATCGGGAGTGATGTTGTGAACCGTAATTCCGAACTTGCTGGCCTTGGGCGTTTCCTCATTCTGGTTTTCTTCCTCCTCCCCCAGACGGGAAGCGAACAGTTTGGAGCGATCGGCGATGGTCACGGTTGCATCTTCCTTCTTGCCGTTTCGTACAAACGTGAGCTTGGCCTTGGAGCCGGGCTTGCGGGAAGCGATGTCGGCCACCAGATCGTCGCCGGATTTCACGTCCTTGCCATCCACGGAGGTAATCGTGTCGCCGATTTTAAGGCCCGCCTGCTCGGCCGGGCTACCGGAGACCACGTTCGACACCGTGACACCCGATCCGTAAATACGGGCGATGGCCGGGTTGGGTTGGGCCGCGAACTCAATACCGATTGAACCACGAGCCACACGGTGTTCCGGACCAATCAACTGGTTGTAGACCTGCGCCACCGTGTTCGAAGGCATGGCGAATCCCACGCCCGCGTATGAACTGGTCTCGGTCAGGATGGCGGTATTGATGCCGATGACTTCCCCCGCCATATTCACCAGCGGCCCGCCGGAGTTGCCGGGGTTAATCGCCGCGTCGGTTTGAATGAAGGATTGGAACTGGCGGTTGGGAACGATGTTGCGCCCCTTGGCTGACACGATGCCCGCGGTCACGGTTTCCTGGAGTCCGAAAGGACTTCCGATGGCAAGCACCCAGTCGCCCACTTGCATACCGTCGGAGTTGCCAATTTTGGCGGCGGGCAGCGCATGATCAACATCGATCTTGATCACGGCAAGGTCGGTTTCCTGATCCATGCCGATCACTTTGGCATCGTGTCCCGGAGAAGCCGGGTTTTCATCCTGCAACTTCACGCGAATGCGATCGGCTTTCTCCACCACGTGCCGGTTGGTGACGATGTAGCCCTTGGAATCGACAATCACGCCAGAGCCTAGCGAGCGCTGGCGGATGGTGCCGGCGTCTGGACCGCCCTGGCCGCCTGGGCCGCCGAAGAACTTGTCAAAGAAATCCTGGAACGGGGTGTCTTCATCGCCGTTGCCCTGATCCTGGTCGGGATCGGGACGTACGTGAAGTCCCCGGCGATGCGGGTTCTTGATGGTTGACTCGGTATTGATGTTGACCACGGTTGGCTCAAGCTGCTTGGAGATCTGAGAGAAGGCCGTCGAGAGCTGCTGCGGAGCGGGAACGCTGAGTGGGGTTGCGTCCGACGCCTTCTGCCCCTCCTTGCCTTTCACGCTATAGGAAACGACGGTACCGATCAGAATTCCAACCGCGAGCGTGGCCAGAATCGTAAGAGTGTACGCCCAACGGTTGGCTTTGAGACGCACCCAAAAGGCGCTTTCGCGCGAATCCATTTCTTTCCTCCTGAAACTGCCTAATCAATTATTATACCTTCGCTCCAGGCAGGGATCGGTTCGAAGGTTGCCAGATTATTAGACGCAGAAAACGGGGTTCGCGTTAGCCAGGAGCGCAAAAGACTAAGGTGGCGGGTGTAGAGATTACCACCGCTACTTGGCTTCGTACACGGTCTTGCCTCCGACCACCGTACGCAGAACTTTCGTGGCCAAGATCTTCGGCGGCGGAGCGGCGGTGATGTCCTGGTCAAGAACGACAAAGTCAGCCAGCATACCCGGCTCCAGCTTGCCTTTTTGCTTTTCGGCGAATTCAGCAAAGGCCGCGCCTGTTGTGTAGGCAGCGATCGCCTGCTCGCTGTTCAGCTTCTGGTCGGGATAATAACTTTTCTTTCCATCTTCGCTCATTCGCGTGAGCGCGGCGTAGATACCGCGGAACGGCGTAACCGGTTCAACGGGATAATCCGTGCCGAAGGCCAGCACCACCCCGTGTCGAAGGAACTCAGCCCACGCATAAGAATGCTCGGCGCGCTTCGGCCCTAGACGTGACTCGGCCCAGTTCATATCAGTAAGCAGGTGGCCCGGCTGCATGGAGCTGATGACCTTGAGGTCCTTGAAGCGCGTAATCTGCTGCGGCGTGGTGACCTGCGCATGCTCGATGCGCAGTCGGTAATCGGAGCCCCCGTCGGCGGCCTTCACCTTCGCTTCTTTTGCCGCCTTCTCCGCCTCGCCGAAGGCGTCGAGCGCGATCTGTACGCCTTTGTCACCGATGGCGTGGAAGCCGATCTGATATCCGGCCAGCACACGCTCCCTGGTCATCGCATTCAGCTTGGCAGGCTCGTATTGCGGCAGGCCGCTGTTCTTCGGATCATCGCTATAGGGTTCAAGCAAGGCGGCAGTCTTCGAGCCGAGCGAACCATCCATGAAGGCCTTCAGCATTCCAGTGTGGAGCATGCTGTCGGAAGCGGGATGCGAGTCGCGCTTCTTGTTCAGGTCTTCAATCGAGTCGTCGAAAGGCAACCATTCTGAAATTCTGGCGGTCAGCTTTCCCTCGCGCTCGAGTTCCTCATAAATCTGGAAGTCCTCCCACTGCGAATTGTCCTGGGCGGACGTAATGCCGTGGCTGGCCAGATCCGCGAGCGCCAGTTCGATGGCTTGCCGCCGCTTCTCGTGGGTCGGTTTGGGGATGACTGCCCGCACCGCATCCTGCGCGGTCTCGCGAAGAATGCCGGTAGGCGTGCCCGCCTCATCGCGGTCAATCTTTCCGCCCTCCGGATCGCGACTGGCGACGGTGATGCTGGCGAGTTGCAAGGCGCGCGTGTTGGCCACTGCAATATGCCCATCCACCCGCGTCAGAAAAACCGGATGGCCGCTGCTGACCTCGTCAACATCCCAGCGCGTGGGGGGAACCTTGACCGGCCAGAGAGTTTCGTCCCAGCCGCCACCCACGATCCACTCTGCGGGCTCCGCTTTTTCGACTTGAGCCTGGATACGATCGCGAAACTGGTCGAGTGTCTTGACGCCGACCAGATTCACGGTCGTCTTCTCCAGACCGGCGCGGGCCAGGTGCATGTGGGCGTCATTGAATCCGGGCATGACGAAGCGACCTTCGAGGTCCACGATCTTGGTATCCGGCCCCTTCAACTTCATGATCTCGTCGCGCGCGCCCACGGCGAGGATGCGGTCGCCACGGATCGCCAGCGCCTCCGCGCGTTTGCCGGCCCCGAGCGAAGCTGTGGGATCCACGACTCCGGTGTAGACGTTGCCGTGGGTAAAGATCAGATCGGCTTTTGGCTTCTGAGCGTCTTGCACTGGTGCTCCGCCCTGCGCCTGCAAGGTACTGGCCACGACCAACAATAATAGAGGAAGAATTGGGGCGATTCGCTTCATCATTATTCTCCTAGAGCGTGCCTCACAGAAGCCTCTCAGGTCGGAAGGCGCATCCCTCAGGGGCTAAAGCCCGCATCTCTCCAGGCCCTGAACGGCACGGCTAAAGTCGTGCCCTACCCAAAACCGACTTATGAGACACGCTCTCACTATTCTCCACTCCCGATAGTGCCAGCATTGTAAGCAGAATGCGCCTAAGGCCAAGGCCTCGTCCATCGCAATCGAACCATTCTTGCAATGTGTGGGCGCCGCCTCCGGAGCCGCCGCCTCCGATGGCGATAGCCTCGCGGCCCAGCGAAAGCGGAATGTTGGCGTCCGTGGAGGCGCGCTGTACCTGCGCGTTATTGCCCAACTGCGCATCCACGGCGCGAATCACCTTCAGAAGGCGCGCGTCCGGCGCGAGTTCGCCGGCGGGACGATTTCCGATCTCCAGAACTTCGCTTTGTAAGACCTGAGGCCGCCGGGTTGCGTGCTCAGCAGCGGCGCGATTCTCCAATAGGACCGACTGCTGCAGCGCGGTGCGCAGCGCCCGCTCCAGCCGGTCAATTTCGGCCATCGACGTGGAGCGAAAGTCGATTCTCATGCTGGCCGATTCAGGAATCGAATTGACGGAAGTTCCGCCGCGAATCACGCCGACGTTGAACGTGGTTTTGGGCGAAGCCGGAACCGGCGTTCGACTGAGGGCGTCAATGGCACGGGAGAGCGCAAAAATCGGATTGGGCGCACCAAAATCGCTCCAGGAGTGACCGCCTGGACCACGCACGATCACCTCGAAGCGGCGGCTACCGAGGGCCTCGGCCACCACGGTGTCGGTTCCGGCGCCATCGACAATCACGCTGTAGGCAATCGCATCCCGCCAGCGTGGCGTGGCAAACACGTGGCGCATGCCGCGCAGATCGCCTTCCCCTTCTTCCCCAACGTTCCCGATAAACAAGAAGGGCAAGCCATGCGAAATGCGCGCGCTGGCGAGCACACTGGCCACGGCCAGCATCGCGGCAATGCCCGCTCCATTGTCGGCGACTCCCGGGCCATATAATCGGCTGCCCTGCTGCCGGATGTGCAAGGGTGTGGTCGCCGGAAATACCGTATCGATATGCGCGCTGAGCGCGACGTAACGGGTGCCGTAGCCGGGACGAATTCCGAAGACGTTGCCGACTTCATCCACGCGCACGTCAAGGAGCCCGAGCTCGCGGAAACGATCCGCCAGCCAGAGGCCACGCGCTGCTTCTCCGAAGGGAGGAGCGGCAACCCGTGTCGCCTCCATCTGCCACAGGGCAAACTGGGATTCCTGCGAACGAAAGCGGTCGAATGCGGCGCGCACTTCCGGCGAGCCAGCGAGTCGCGCGACATCCTCCTGCACCGAAGGGTAGGAATCAGAAGCTAACGCTTGCGGAATGGGCTCCATGGCTTGCGCCTATCTTATAACGCCACGGTTGCTTAACCCACAGACAACTGCCGAGCTTCGCTCGGCCTGGACACCCGGGGCGGCTGTCCCTACGCAAGCCCTGGGCGACCGTCCCCATACGAGCCTGGTTTTGGTAGACTGTCCTCGAATAAGCTTTCCACGATTCCCGATACGCCTCGCTCCGCGTCGGATCCCGCCATTGGAGGTATCGTCGTGAAAACCGCCCTCAAAATTATCGGCATTGTCGTCGCCCTGTTGATTGTGATCGCTATCGCAGTCCCATTCCTGGTGAATGTGAACGCTTTCCGTCCCCAGATCGAGTCGAGCCTCAGTTCGGCGCTGGGGCGGCCAGTGAATGTGGGCAATCTGAGCCTCAGCATCCTCTCGGGCAGCGTGGGAGCTGACCAGCTCTCCATCGCCGACGATCCGAAGTTCAGCAGCGCCCCGTTTATCCAGGCGAAATCGCTGCAGGTGGGCGTGGAATTGATGCCGCTCATTTTCAGCAAGCAGCTCAACGTTACCCACCTGACGATTGAGCATCCGGAAATTACTTTGCTGCGTAACCGCGAAGGAGTTTGGAATTTCTCGTCTCTCGGAAATCAGGCGGGAAATCAACCAGCGCAACCGTCCAAAGCGACCGAGAAGACGTCCAGCGCGCCGGCGAATGTGAACGTGGCCAAGCTCGACCTGACCGATGGAACCATCACCGTCGGTTCCCTTGCCGGCAAGCGGAAGCCCATCGTGTACGACAAGGTGAATGTTGCGGTGCGCGATTTTTCTTTTGCCAGCGCGTTTCCCGTGGTGGCTTCCGCCCGTTTGCCCGGTGGCGGCAGCTTGAAAATTGATGGCAAAGCCGGCCCGATCAATTCGACCGACACTTCGCTCACGCCGGTGCAGGCAAAGTTGAGCCTCAACAAACTCGATCTAGCGCAGTCGGCACTGGTTGACCCGGAACTAGGTATCACGGGATCAGCTGATTTCGACGGCACGTTGACTTCCGACGGCCACGCGGCGAAGGCCAACGGAACTCTGCAGGCCACGTCGTTGAAGCTCGTCCCCAAGGGCTCTCCCGCGACAGTGCCGGTCAAAGTTGCCTTCGCCGTCGAACACGACTTGAAGAATGAGTCCGGCAAGCTGGTGCAGGGCGATGTCGGGATCGGCAAGGCGCTGGCCAAACTCACAGGCACTTACGATATGCATGGCGAAACCACCTCGATTCACACAAAACTGACCGGAGAAGCGATGCCCGTCGACGACCTTGAAGCGATGCTTCCCGCGCTCGGCGTGGTGCTTCCCACCGGTTCGCGGCTCAAGGGAGGAACGCTTTCGGTCGAAATCGATTCCTCGGGTCCGCTCGAAAAGCTGGTCTCAACCGGTTGGGTAAAGATGAGCAACTCCGCGCTCGCCAACTTCAACCTTGGATCGAAACTCTCGGCCATCTACGCGCTTACGGGAAAGCAAGCCGGCAATGACACCGTGATCCAGAACCTAAGTTCCGATGTGCGGTACGCGCCCGATGGCACGCGCCTCGACAAGATCAACCTGGTGATCCCTTCGCTGGGAACCGTCACCGGCGCGGGCACCGTCAGCCCCAGCAATGCGCTCGACTTCAAGATGCTGGCGAATCTGGCGGGCGCCGGTGCAGGCGTGACGAAAGCGGTCGGCGTGGGTGCGGGGGGCATCCCCATCGCGATTAGCGGTACCACTTCGGACCCGAAGTTCATGCCGGACATGAAGGCGATGATGGGCAATCAACTCAAAGGGTTGATGCCTGGCGGCAAAACCAATCCCTTGGGCGGCTTGGGCGGGTTGTTCGGAAAGAAGAAACCCAACTAGAACGGAACAAACTGATGCGACGCGCCGGCAGAATCGCATGCGTTGCGATCTCAACTTGGTCGTTGATGGTTGCCGCGCAGATCGTCGTCGGGCAGTCTCGCGATGTTCGCAAAAATCCGATCGCCCTTCACGACTTGGTGAAACCGGGGGATCGTCTGGCGGCTCAGGATCTCCACTTTGACGCGAGCTTTGCCCAGTTGGCGCTGGAATACCTGCGGTCGGGGGATTCCAGTGTGCTGGCGGGCTTGGGGAAATCAGACGCCGCCGCTCATCTACTCCGCCACGCGCGGAACTTCGACAATGACGTGCCCAAAGATTCGCCCGAAGCACTCGTCGCCAATCTCTTGACGCCGCCAGACAAGCACCTGGAGGAAATGGAAACCTGTGAGCAGAGCCTCGCGTTTTTCTCCGGCCCCATGCTCGACGATCCTCACTGGGTTGAGGATACTTTGCGCTATCTGCCGGATGATTTCCGCTTTCATGGCTCTCTGTTCTTGACTTTCGGCTACGACATCGGCGTCGCGATCGCGCCAACCGCATCGCTGAACTGCGCGGCCGCGCATTTCAAGGCGCATCCGCGCGAGTTGATGTATTACGCCATCCATGAACTGCACCACGTCGGCGTGATGACCTACCAGCCTCCTCCCAAACTTGCCGAGTTAAAGACCTGTGCTGACGTCTTGCGACTGGTGCAATATTCTACTCAGTTGGAAGGCATGGCAGTGTTCGCCGCTTACGAGCGCCGGCGCCAGGAGCACGCTCTGGCGGACGACGGCGACTACGTGGCGTTGGAAGATGAGCCGCGAATGCAGCGCGACGAGAAGCTCTATTTTGATGATTTCCACTACCTGGAAGCGAGGGGCGCTCAGCCGGCGGATGCCGATGCCTGGGCGGTGATTCACCGGATGTCCTCCGGCGAGCGGTTGTGGTACCGCGTTGGGGCGCGAATGGCGCAGAGAATTCAAAAGGTGTCGGGCCGAGCCGCGCTCGTTGAACTCGTCAAGCAGGGTCCAGCCAGTTTTCTCGAGGCATACCGCGCCGTCAATCATGGGGCAAGCAAGCCCTAGGTCGAGCTTCCCACACACATGATTGCTGAAGAAGGTTCAGCGAATGCCGCGGAGGGTGGTCTCGACCTGAGGAGATTCGAGCATCTTCATGCCATTCAGGATGGCGGCGATTACGTTTTCGTCCCCGACTGCCGTGTTGATCATCAGGTGATAAAGGGAGCGCACCGGCCAGTCAGCATTGAAGTAGTGTTTGATGTAAGCGACCCGCTCCTTGTCCACATTCTCCACCAAGTCTTCGGCCTCTCCCCGGCTCTTGCCCATGGCCAAGAGGCGGCGGATTTTTTCATCGTGCGGAGCATAGGTAAAGACGCGGAAGGTGTCCTCGCGTTCGCGCAGGAAAAACGGGGAGCCACGGCCGACGATCACGGCATTGCCTTCTGCCGCAATCGTGCCCATGATTTCTCCCACCAGGGCCATCATGCGATCGGTATCAAACGCGCGCGAGTTGGCCATCGGCATGCTGCGTTCGTAACTGCCGCGCCAGAAGGATTTCGCTAACCGGTAGAGACGGCTGTTGACCCGCTCATCGCACAAGGCCACCGCCGACTCCGGAACCTGCGCGCGCTGGGCGATCTCGCACGTGAGTTGCTGGTCCCAGAGCTTCCAGCCCAGCCGATTGGCCAATTCGCAGGCGATGGCTCCGCCGCCGCTGCCAAATTCGCGCTCCAATGTAACGATGCGGAACATTGCGAACCCTCTTCAATTATACAATCGCGTCGTCCGCGTAACTCAGTGAACCACCATCCCGGTAGGCTTCGCCTTTCTGATCAGGAAAACACACGGAATCAAGCACGCGATCGCCACGCCCAGGACCCAAAAGTTATCAATGTAAGCGAGCATGGTCGATTGCCGGATGACATTCGCCTGCAGCAGGGCATAGGCGTGCTGCTGCGCGGAACTACCTCCGGAACCGGGTCCGGCTCCCGAAAAAACACCGGTCATCCCGCGCAAGGCTGACTGCAACTGGGGATTGGCAGCGTTCAACTTCTCCACCAGTTGCGCCTGGTGAACCTGCGCGCGGCGAGCGAGGCCCGTCGTAACAAAGGAAATCCCGACGCTGCCGCCAATATTTCTGGCAAGGTTCATCAAGCCGGAGGCGGCATTGTTCTTGTCGCGTGGCAGATCTGAATACGCCGCGGTGTTGATGGGCACGAACAGGAAAGCCAGTCCCATGGCCTGAAAAACGCGCGCCATCGTCACCGTGCGGAAATCCACGGCCAGATCGAACGTCGTCATATTAAACAGTGAAAACGAGAGCATCGACAAACCAAACATCATCAAATACCGCGGGCTATAACGGGAAAGCAAAAACCCCACTACCGGCATGCACAGCATGATTGTGAAACCGCCCGGCATCAGCGCCAACCCGGACCGCTCCGCCGTGTAGCCGAGCAGCGTCTGCATGAAAAGCGGCAACAGGAGCGTGCTGCCGAGCAGGGCAAATCCGAGCATGAACATCAGGAAATTCGCAACCGCGAAGCTGCGCTCGCGGAATAAGTGGAGGTCGATGACGGGATCTTTCTGCCGCCACTCCCACAAAATCACGAAGATCAACGACAGAGCTGAAATCACGGTCAGGGTTACGATGAAATTCGATTCGAACCAGTCGTCGCGCTGCCCTTTGTCGAGGATCACTTGCAGGGTTCCGAGGCCGAGCGCAACGAAGCCGAGTCCGGTGTAGTCAATGCGAGTTTCACTCAGCTTGCGGCGTTTTAGGTAGGGAGGATCCTGAATAAGCCGCGACGTCAATGAGAGCGAAAGGATTCCGACTGGAATATTGATGAAGAAAATCCAGCGCCAGGTGAAGTTGTCGGTGATCCAACCGCCAAGCGTAGGACCGATTGCCGGCGCCATCACCACCGCTATGCCATAAACGGCAAAAGCCATGCCGCGCTTGGCGGGAGCAAAAGTATCGGCCAGGATGGCCTGTTCGCTCGGCTGCAAGCCGCCGCCACCCGCACCCTGAAGGATCCGAAAGACGATGAGCATCGCGAGATTGGGCGCGATCCCGCACAGAAACGAACTGAGCGTAAACAAGGCAACACAACTCATGTAAAAACGCTTGCGCCCGACGATCGAAGAAAGCCAACCGCTGAGCGGGAGCACGACGGCGTTGGAGACAAGATAGGACGTAAGCACCCAGGTACTCTCGTCCTGCCCCGCCGAAAGACTGCCGGCGATGTGCGGCAATGCCACGTTGGCGATGCTGGTATCGAGCACCTCCATGAACGTGGCCAGCGTCACCGTGAGAGCAATAATCCACGGATTGACCGCCGGACGCCATTCGGCGGCCTCATTCATAGTGATGGTTGCAGCGCCCATTGGAAGCTCAACCTCAGCCCCTCATAGCGGGAGGTCAGAGGTGAGAGGTCAGATTGCAGAGTGAAAACCCGAACCGAAGATCCTACCTTTGCAATCTGACCTCTAACCTCCGACCTGTACCCCACGACTCATAGCTATTTAGTCCACACCTTCGGCACCACCGACATTCCCGGGCGGAGTTCATGGTTCTTGATCTCGCCCTTGTCGAACACGACCTTAACCGGTATGCGCTGGACCACTTTCACGTAATTGCCGGTGGCGTTTTCCGGTGGCAGCAGGCTGAAGCGTTCTCCGCTGGCGCCGGCGACGGAATCGACATGCCCTTTGTAGGTCTTGCCGTTCGCATCCACCGCGATGTCTGCCGGCAGTCCTCGTTTGATGTTCTTAAGCTGTGTCTCCTTGAAGTTGGCGGTGACCCAAAGGTCCGCCTCATCGAGCGGAATGATTTTCATCATCTCTTGGCCGGGCTGCACATTTTGACCGACTTCGACGGTGCGGTTGCTGACAGCGCCACTGACCGGCGCAATCACTTTTGTGTACAGGAGGTTCAGTTCAGCCTGGTCTAATTGGGCCTTTTTGCGATCGGCATTTGCTTGCGCGGAAAGAGCGCGGGCGCGGGTAGCACGCATCGTCTGCGGCGCGGTGCCGGCGGTTCGCAGATCGGCGCTGGCCTGGTCCAGTTTGTCGAGCGCCTGCTGGACCTGCGCCGCGTAAGCATCGGCGCTGGCGCGCGCGGCTTGCAGCGTCGCGGCCGCCGACTGGGCGCTGGCAACGGCTTGATCGTACTGCTGCTGCGAGATCTCCTGCTTGTCGATCAGCTGTTTGTAACGGACAAGATCATTCTGCGCTTTAGTATTGTTGGCGTCCGCCTGGGACACCTGTGCCTTGGCGGCTTCAAACTGCTGGCGTGCAGCCGCGATCCCAGCCTTCGCGGAAGAGACGCCAGCCTGCGCACCGCTCACCTGGCTCGACGTGCTCACGTTGGTGATGGGGACGTTAATGCCCGCGGCTACGGCCTGCGCCTGGGCGTCGGCATATTCAGCGCGGGCCTGCGCAACCGCAACTTCGTAGTCGGCAGGATCGATTTCCACCAGCACGGTTCCCTTTTCCACATACTGGTTGTCTTCGACATTGAGCTTCAGGACATGGCCGCTGACGCGCGCGCTCACCGAGTTCACGTGCCCGTCGATCTGCGCGTCGTCGGTGGATTCGTAGCTTGTGAGGTAGCGCAAGAGAAAGAAGACCGCGGTCAGAATCACGAGGGCGGCGAGAATGAATCCCAACTTGGTGCGCGGATTTCTGAAAAACCTGGCTCGGCGCTGATAGCGGGCTTCGCTGTCAGGCAGCGCCTGGGCCTGCGGCGCACGGGCCTCCGGTTGCGGTTTGGGCTCGGCTACAAGGCTGCTGGATGGTTCCATAATCTATTTCCCTTTCAAATATTCGCGAACGCCTTCTTCAGCGCGTCCCAGGGCGCGGGCATAAGAAACTTTGGCCAGATTATGCAGGTAGAGGCTCGAGATCAAGTTCTCGTGTGCCGTCGCCACCGCTTCCTGCGCCTGAACTACTTCAAGGTTGTCGGTGACACCGGCGGAGAAACGATCCTGCGATTGGGTAAGCGCCTGCTCGGCAAGATTCACCGAACTCTGCGCGACTTCCACCTGATCGCTGGACGACTTGAGGTCGAACAGCGCGTTGCGGATATCCTGATCGATCTGGCCGCGGACGTCCGCCATCTGCGCCTGCGCCTGCCGAAGGGCGGCGTCGGCCTTGAGAACATCGCCATGGACCTTGCCACCCTGAAAAATTGGGATGTTCAACGTGCCGACGACCGCGTACGTAGGCAGCACATCACCGGGCACCTTGCCGATTTCGCCGTAATTCGCCGCGAGATCAATGGTGGGAAAATACCCGGCAGTAGCCGCGTTACGCTCCAATTGCGCGGCAGCCAGACGATCTCGCGCCGCCTTGTAATCCGAGCGCAGAGAATACGCGCGCTGCAAACTGGTTTCCAGGTCGGGGATGGGAAAAGCCTGGTACGGAGCTTTGTCAGCCAGTTCGAATTCCTGCCCAGTCGCCAGTCCAATCACACGTGCCAGCGAAATTTTCTGCTTGCCGAAATCGCTCGTGGCGGCAATGAGCTGTTGCTGGCGCGTCTGGTATTCGACCTGGGCGCGGAGCGTGTCGATGGCCGGAGCGACGCCGGCCTGCTGTTGCGCAACCGCCTTGTCGTAGAGCGCATGCGCCGTCTCGACTTGCGCTTGCGCGGTTTCCACCCGGGCTGCTCCGGCAATGGCCTGCAGGTAGGCGTTGCCGGTGGCGAGCACGACCAGATCGCGCGCGTCCTTCAGGTTGAACTGGGCGACGCTTTCGCCGATCACGGAAGAACGATATTTCTGGATTGCCTTCCAGTCGAAGATGCGCTGCGTGGCCGAGGCGCGCACGTCAAAGTAGGAGAAGGGTCCGATAACGCGAGGCACATTAGGCCCCAGAAGCCCGCCGCTCCGGAGACCTTCAGCTTCCAGGCTCACCTTCTCTGCGACCTCCTGCACATTCCCGCTGACGTTCGGCAACAGGTCGCTGAGCTTCTGCCATTTCTCGCCGCGGGCCTCGACGGTGTTGTACTCCGACAAAAGTCCCGCCAGATTCTGGCGCAGAGCCCGCTCAATGGCGTCGCGGAAGGTCAGCCTCAGCACTCCGGGCGTAGGGTTGGCCTCCGGCACACTGCCCAACACTGCATTCTGTGCCGAGGTTGAGACCTGCGTCGCCCCGCCCGCCGAACTGTCGGTCGCGGTCGAGCTTTGGGCGGCAAGCGCCGCGGGGAAGATGATGATGAGGATGATGGACAGGGCCGGCAAAACGAACCGGGAAACAGCCGCTCTATTCATTGTAATTAACCAGTTAGTTAGATAGATGTTATCTGATTCCATCCCGCGAGGCAAGCCAGGCTTCCGGGAAATACATACAGCACAGCCTTTCGCGAGTGGGAGGGTCGGGGATGCCATGAAACCTATCCCTTTTCTTCAGAACCAACAAAAACAATATGTCTTTGGACTCGTCCAGGCGAAGGTCCGATGCAAATTGTTGAGTCTTTTCGACGATGGAGCAACCGGAACACCGCCCCGATTGGTTTTCGCGCAGGCCTTCCGACTAGGGTCCGTGACCTTGGTCATCTTGTGTAACCTCCAGCCACAGTTCAATCTAGGGTGAGTCGAGCACTTCCCTGCGATCGAAACCCGCGTTAGGGAAGTTGTGCGTATGAGCGAAGCCACGAAACTGACGCCTAAAGGATCGGACTGGACCCGCCTGCTCACCGATCCCGACCTGGTCAGCCATCTCGGGAAGCTGCTCCAGACCTACCGCGAAGTCTCTCCGGAACAACGCGAAGCGGCCCTGCTGCAGGCGATGCGGGAGATCAAAAACACTGCCGTCAAAGCCCGCGAGGCACAGAAAAAAAAGCCCGCTACCGAGGCGCCGGAGCCACCTGCCGTGCTGCACCATCCTGAACCAGTGGATGAAGCGCCTCCGTTCGAGCCGGATTTGTTCACCCCGCAATCGGGATCGGATCGCCGCCGTTATCAGCGGATCAAATGCTACGTCGCGGTGGAAATTCAAATTGAGGGCGTGGGAGAGCCGGTTTGGGGCAATTTGGCAAATGTGAGCCGGGGAGGGTGCCTGGTCGAAACCGCTGGAGTCGTGCCCTCGGGCAAGACCCTGGCGATCGGGCTGTGGGTGGCCAGCGGCAGGATCTGGGTGAAGGGCGTCACCATCAGCGGGGTTGTGACGCGCAGCTCTCCATCTTATGGAGTTCGCGTAAAATTTTCAGAGGCGGAACTGTCGGAAAAAGAGCACCTGCGGGAATTTCTGAAGTTCGTCGAGAGCACCGCCCGCAAGTCGCAAGGCGCAAACGCCTATGTGGCTAAATTAAAGGGCTAGTCCGCTCCTCTTTCATCCCAAACTTCCCAGCAACTTTTCCTGCGATCGGGGTTCATTCTTAGTGGGGCCCGTCCGAATGGCAATGCCTTTGCCTAGACGTCGATGGCTGGTGGCTGCCGCTTTGCTGGTAGCGGTCGGGCTTACGACTCAGCTCGCCCTCGGCAGAAAAAAAGATAAGCCTGCCGGGGCGGCGATGCAGATGGACGCGCACGAACGCGCCGTCCACGCCCTGAACCGGCTGACGTTCGGTCCGCGGCCCGGCGATGTAGAGCGGGTCACGCAACTGGGCGTCGATAAATGGATTGAACTGGAACTCCATCCCGACAAAATTGACGACTCGGCGCTCGAGGCAAGGCTGGGTCCGTTCCGTACGCTGGGTATGGGGACGAGAGAGATCGTCGAGAATTTTCCTCCCGAGCAGTTGATCAAGCAGATAGCCGACGGGAAAGCATCGCTGCCGCGCGATCCTATGAAACGCGCGGTTTACGAGGCGCAATTGCAGCGCTACGAAGACAAGCAGGAACGCAAGGAAGAAGCGGCTAAACCTGCCTCAGCCGGCGGAGACGGGGCAAGCCCCGTCTCTACGGATGGCTCTGGGAGCGCACAGTCCGCCGATTCCGACGAGATGCGCCGCCGTGTAGAACGCCGCCTCGCGAATCTCAAGATCGAGGAACTGCTCGATCTGCCGCCCGACGAACGCATGAAAGAAATCTTGAAAATGTCGACTGAAGATCGGCACACGCTCGCCGCTACGACCAAAGGCCCCAAGGCCGACGCGTTGCTGGAGGGAATGAGCCCGGAGCAGAAAGAAACGGTGACAGCGCTCAACAACCCCGGGCAGGTGGTGGTCCAGGAGTTGATGCAGTCGAAGCTGCTGCGGGCAATCTACAGCGAACGGCAACTTGACGAAGTGATGACCGACTTCTGGTTCAACCACTTCAACGTGTTTATCAACAAGGGCGCCGACCACTATTTGCTTACCAGCTACGAGCGCGACGCGATCCGACCCCACGCACTGGGAACATTCGAGGACTTGCTGGTAGCGACCGCAAAGAGTCCGGCGATGCTGTTCTATCTCGACAACTGGCTGAGCGTTGGGCCGGACTCGGACGTCGCGCTCGGAATCGTGCCACACCCGCATAACCGGCGCCCCTACGGGCGCGGGCCGCGGTTTCGTCCCCAGGGCAAGGGCAGGCCGGCCAGCGGTCTGAACGAAAACTACGGGCGTGAACTGATGGAACTGCACACGCTCAGCGTCAATGGCGGCTATTCGCAGAAAGATGTCACCGAGGTGGCCAAGGTCTTCACCGGTTGGACCATCGAGCAGCCGATCAAGGGCGGAGATTTCCGCTTCGAGCCGCGCATGCATGAGCCCGGCGACAAGATCGTCCTCGGACATCGGATCAAGCAGAACGGGGAGAACGAAGGACTGCAAGTCTTGCATCTGCTGGCGCATAATCCACAGACGGCACACTTCATTTCACAAAAGCTGGCGACGCGCTTTGTCTCCGACGATCCTCCGGCGGCGCTGGTTGATCGCATGACGCAAACGTTCTTGAAGAAGGATGGGGACATTCGCGAGGTGCTGCGCACGATGTTCAAGTCTCCCGAGTTCTGGTCGCCGGAGGCTTACCGGGCGAAAGTGAAGACGCCGCTTGAGTTCGTGGTCTCTGCCGTGCGCGCCAGCGGCGCCGAAGTTGAGGACGCCCGCGCGCTGGTCGGCACGCTCAACAACATGGGCATGCTGCCGTATGGCATGATGCCGCCGACGGGATACTCGATGAAGGCCGACGCATGGGTGAATTCGTCGGCGCTGCTGGCACGCATGAATTTCGCGCTGGGACTAGCCGCGGGAAAGATACGCGGAGTCAAAGTGGATTCCGCCAGCCTAGCTGCAGGCTCCAGTGCGGCGACAAACGATGCCCAATCGGCATTGGCAACTCTGGAAAATTCGCTGCTGGCAGGTGATATTTCCCGGCAGACGCACGATACCATCAGCAAGCAACTGGACGACCCGAAGATCAGCCAGCGGCGATTGGATGATCCCAAGCGTCCGCCGAATGTGGCTGCAATTACGGGACTGATTCTGGGGTCCCCGGAGTTTCAGAGGAGGTAGCCGTCAGCCATCAGCCGTCAGCCCAATCCTGAGCGCACATGACAGCCGATGGTTGATCGCTGAAGGCTGGTTCCTATGTCCATCAGTCGACGCATTTTTCTTCGCAACGGAGCGCTAGTCGTAGTGGGTACAACCGCGCTGCCGAGTTTTCTCACGCGGGCCGCTCTTGGCGCGGCTGATCCTGGGACTCGCACCAGGCGACTGGTTGTGATCTTCCAGCGCGGTGCAGCCGACGGACTAAACATCGTTGTGCCTCACGGCGAATCCAGTTACTACGCCATGCGGCCGACGATTAACATTCCGAAGAAATCCTTGCTCGACCTTGACGGCTTTTTCGGATTGCATCCGGCGATGGCGTCTTTCGAGCAACTGTGGAAACAGAAGCACCTGGCCATCGTGCACGCCGCCGGATCGCCCGACCCTACGCGCTCGCACTTCGATGCGCAGGACTTCATGGAATCCGGTACGCCGGGAGTGAAGGTCACCGACGACGGCTGGCTGAACCGGGCGCTGCACGAGCTTCCTGCCGTTTCCGTGAACGAGAAGTCGGCATTCCGCGCGATTGCGCTGGGGCCGTCGCTGCCGCGCATTCTCTCCGGCAAAGAGCCGGCAGTCGCGGTCAACAACCTCAACGATTTTTCGGTTGGCGGAAAAAATCCGAACGCGGCGCCGGTTGCGAACACTTTCGAGGCTATGTACGACCGCTCAGTCGATACTGTGTTGCACGGCACTGGCCAGGAAACTTTCGACGCCGTCAAGATGCTGAAGGCTGCCGATCCCGCGCACTACATGCCGGCGGCCAATGCGAATTATCCGCGCGGACGCTTCGGCGACAGCCTGAAGCAACTGGCGCAGCTGATCAAAGCGAATCTCGGAGTGCAGGTGGCGTTCGCCGACATCGGAGGCTGGGATCACCACGTCAACGAAGGCAGCCTTCAGGGACAAATCGCCAACGTCTTGGGCGAGTTTTCGCAATCGATCGCGGCCTTCTGGACCGACCTCGGCGATCTTGGAGAAGACACGGTGGTTGTAACCATGTCCGAATTCGGCCGGACAGCGCGCGAAAACGGCAACCGCGGCACCGACCACGGCCACGCCAACGTGATGTTCGTGTTAGGCGGCCCGGTGAACGGCGGCAAAGTCTATGGGCGCTGGCCGGGGCTTAACCAGTCGCAGTTATACGAAGGCCGCGACTTGGCGGTGACCACGGATTTCCGGCTAGTGCTTAGCGAAGTCGTGTCGCGATATCTGGGGAACAAAGACTTGAAGACGGTGTTTCCGGGTTTCGAGAATCAATCAGGGCAGTTCCTGAAATTGCTCGTGTAGGGCCGACGCCCTCGTCCGCCCCGCGCGAAGCGCGGCAGGAGATCCATATCTACGAAACCGGAATCCTCTTGCGAAGTGCCGCGACAAAAGCAGCATCCGCTTTCATCGAGACCATTTCTAACGGAGAGAATCCCCGTGACCAGGCAAGATAGAACGTCATAATTAACAACGCAATCGTGATAACAAAATTAGGCCAGGCATTCAGCGCCCATTGTCCAGACCAACTCAACTCGCAAGCCCGGGAGAACGGCCTGAAGTACGGAATAGGCCATTGATATCCGTCCGGGCCGCGACTACCCAGCAAGTCTTCTAGTAGATGAATGTGGAAGCTTAGGAACGCGAGGCCGGCAGTCTTCCATCGCTGAGTCGCCAGTGCAAATGACACCGCTGTTACGACAACTGCGAACGGAAGACTATGCAACGAGTGATGGTAAGTCGAGAACCATTCGAGCGGATGCTGCGAGTGGCGCGTCAGATATTCCGCGACGATCCCGAGGCCGTCAACATCGGGTGCGACACAGGCCAGGGTGACCAGAGCGCGTTCCCTGCGGCTCAATGACGCCGAGTTTGCAAGAACCCATCCCGTGAAAAAGTGAGTGACCGGGCTCATGCGATTACTTTTCGATCAGCACATCCCCGCCCTCAATCTTCACCGGATACACCGCAATCTTCACCCCTGGCTGACCAGCCCCGCCCGTCTTCGGGTCCCACTCCCAACCATGCCATGGGCATACGACCTTCCCTCCTGAGATCACGCCCTGCCCGAGCGGGCCTCCGCGATGCAGGCAGACGTTGTCCATTGCGCTGATTTCTCCGTTCACGTTGGCGACGCAGATGGTCTTGTCTCCGCAGGGGAATTCTTTGGCTTCGTTGAGGGCGGGAAGATCGGATTCAGAAGCAAGCTTGACGAATGGCATAGCGGTTCGAATGGCGCAAAAGAAAGCAGGTCCTTCGCTTCGCTCAGGATGACAAATGTGTATAAAAGCGGCTTGACTGACAGCTAATAGCTGAGAGCTGACGGCTATTTCGGCTGCATGGTCTGCGCTACCATCACCTGGCGCTTGAAGTTCTCGAGCATGTGCTCTTCCAGGCGCACTTCGGTGGGACGCTTGGCCAGGGTCATGGTATCGATCTTGTCCTGCAGCTTGAGCAGCGCGTAAAACAAATTCTCTGGGCGCGGCGGGCAGCCGATCACGTACACATCCACCGGCACGATGCGGTCGACGCCCTGCAGCACGGCGTAGGTATTGAAAGGCCCGCCTACCGATGAGCAGGCGCCCATCGAGATCACCCACTTCGGCTCGGGCATCTGGTCG
>Ga0187817_10000227_pt1 | contig 22353 bp, 22 predicted proteins | sample NC_wetland_sal_i_17_FD_132431 | JGI IMG/M metagenome (GOLD analysis project Ga0187817, IMG submission 132431) | Wetland sediment microbial communities from Neuse River Estuary, North Carolina, USA - SO4_2 | ecosystem: Environmental > Aquatic > Freshwater > Wetlands > Sediment | place: USA... | reverse complement strand
TTTCCTTCTTCACCGTCGGTGATGAGGAATGCCGCGCCTGGACCATCCGCGCCGGAACCTCTGCCCTTGAAGCCGCCGGGGAGATCCATACCGACATGCAGCGCGGATTCATACGCGCGGAAGTTGTGAGATTTGACGATCTCATGGCGGCCGGCAGCTTTGCGGAGGCCCGAACTCGCGCCCAACTCCGGCTGGAGGGGAAAGACTACATCGTGCGGGACGGTGAAATCGTACGCATTCGACACTCCGGGTAGAAGAAGTGACGAGTGACGAGTGACAAGTGACGAGCAGAAGAACAGAAGTCGGGGTTCGGGACTTGGTTTCCGCTAACATCCCACTTGCTCTTCGCTAATTCCTGACACCCGCGACCTGGCACCTGCATTTCTGCTCGTCACTCGTCACTCGTCACTGCACCTGGGACTCGTCATTTTATGTACTACCTTTGGATCAGCCTCGCCTTGGGGACGGTCGCCGGAGTGGCCAATATTCTGGGCGGCGGCATTGTCACTGCCCGGCCCTGGCGCCGGAGTTTTCTTGCATACTTCATTGCTTTCGGCTCCGGGTTCATGCTGGCGACGACGATAACCGTGATGATTCCCGAGAGTTTTGCGCGCCTCCCGGGGGCGCGCGCCGCCCTCTGGATTCTGGTGGGCTACTTCATTGTGCATGTTTTCGAGCACTCTTTGCCGGCGCATTTCCACTTCGGCGAGGAGACCCACGCCGAGGAGTTTCTCCATCCCGGAGTTGCTTACGCGGCACTGGGCGGGTTGCTGACCCATACGTTTTTCGATGGGGTGTGCATCGCCTGCGGTTTCCTGATCTCCAACTGGCTCGGTGTTGTCATCTTCGGCGCGGTCATCCTCCATAATATTCCGGAGGGATTCACCATGGCTTCGGTTATGGCAGCGGCCAACAAAAGCCGTGCCGCCGGGATGTGGGCGGTGGCCGGATTGGGAATATCGAGGATCCTGGGCATCCTGGCCATGGCGGTCGCGCAGCGGTGGGTTAATTACGGCTTGGCGCTTTCGGCAGGAGTCACCCTGTATGTGGCTGCCTCGGACCTTATCCCCGAGGTCAACAAGTTGCCCGGCCCCCGCGTCGCGCTGACGGTTGGGGCAGGCGTGGCGCTGGTTCTCCTTCTGCGGTTCTATTTCCTGGGGTCGGTTGTGCCCTGAGGGCACGGGCTTGGGGCTGCCGAAAGAATTCCTAGCGGCGCCTTTAAGCCGCCATCGGGGGTTCTGAACAGTGGCGCTTTGGCGACCTAACCCGCTGCTACATCATTCCCACTGACTTTGTCATCAGTTTGCTGTATCTGCATGGGGGGAATCTTCATGTCGAGACATGAAAGGCGATACCAGAAATACCTGGCGCGACACCAAAAGCATGGAATGAGCACAGCCTTGCCCGGAGTGCGAGGGACGCTTGCTACGGCATCTGAAGTAAACTTGGCCGCTGCGGCCCCTGTCCATGAAACTCTGGTACCGTCAAATCTGTTCGAGCAGGGTCTGGGCAATTTGGTTTTCAGCCGCGCGCTGCCGGACGGTCGCATCGCCATGGCTGTGTTCCTGCTGGATATGTACTGCCTGGGAGCCAAGAATGCCTTCATTGCCGTCGTGGGCAGAAGTGAGTATGGCCTGAGGTTGAGTCGTTGGTCGGGCGAGCGCTTACAGCCGGTTCAACCGGCTTGCTTTCGCAAGCTGGTGGAGGGCGGCGTGGAGTATGCGCGCGAATTGGGATTCAATCCTCACCCGGATTATGCGTTGGCGAGCAAGATCTTCGGTGACGTACGGAGCGCGGACTGCTCAACACGTTTTGTGTACGGGCATGACGGCAAGCCGCTCTATATTTCCGGTCCCAATGAATCCCCGGATCAGGTACGGGCCATCATCGAACAGCTCGAGCGCCGCCTGGGCGCAGGGAATTTTGACTTCCTGGTCTTGGCCGGGTAAGGTTGCAATGTACTCAGACCAAGTGCTGGACCACTTCCATCATCCGCGCAACGTCGGCGAAATTGAGGACGCCACGGTTGTGGTGGAGACTGCCAACCCTGCCTGCGGCGACCTGATGAAATTGTGGGCGGTGGTCCAGGAGGGAGTAATTGTTGATGTCAAGTTTAAGGTGGCGGGATGCGTTCCCGCCGTTGCCTGTGGGTCTTGGCTGACGGAAAGAATCAAGGGAATGCCGCTCGCCGAGCTAATGGGTCTAGCTCCTGACCAGATCGTCGCCGGCATGGGAGGATTGCCTGTCGCCTCCAAACACGCTGCGGTGCTTGCTTCCGATGCCCTCCAGCAACTCCTCGCGCGATTGCTTCAAGCGTGAATTCCCCCCGAGGTCGCGTTCGCCAACTCCTTCGCGCAGAATGGGCAATAGAGATCGCCGACTTGGACGGCGCGATGGCACACCGGGCAGGCAGGATGGAAGTTGAACTGACACTTCGGGCAGAAATTGAAAGTGGAATCCACAACCGCTCCGCACTTGGGGCAAGGAATCCTCAAGGACTGCCGCATCAGGAAATAGATGATAAAACCGATGGCGTAGGGGACGAAGATCACCAGCACCGTCCAGAGGGTCACGTTCATTCCCCGTCTTTTTGCATCGCGGTTCACGTAACCGACGATGAGCATCCAGAAAGCGAATACGGCGCTAGTCACGAGGCCAATAAAGATCCGCAAGGCCAAGGGGGGCATGTGTTGGTCGCGAGGGAACATGACCATGTGCAACAGGAGTTGCCACCCCGCGAAGAAGGCTACGGCAAGGCCGTAGGCCCACCAGGGGATCACCTTGACTTCCTCAACGATGTTGGGCTTTGCTTCGGCCATTGTCATCCCATCCCTTCCTATTCGTCGCTCGTCATTGCTCTGCTGGCTTGCTGCCACGCGATGACCGCTGCGGCCACTACGGCGGGCGCCACCCAGGCGAGCGCGAAGCCGGTAACCCACACGGCCCGAGAAACCGCCCAGCGATGTCCGATCCACTCGAAACCCTGCCACAGCAAAGGTGCGCTAACCACCCCCAGGACCCACGACAAGGCGCACGAAACCCACAGAGCGCGCATCCGCCCCGCGTTTTCGACGATTTCGCGGGCTCGAAGGCGGGCCCGCATTTGAGTCTTCAGCACCAACCTAACGTCGAAGCGCGGCAAGGCGGAACGCAGCGTGCGCAGGGCCAGTTCGGTTTCGCGGGCCCGCTTCTGGCAATGAACGCAGGTTTCCAGGTGCGCCTCCAACTCGTCGCGCTCCTCGGCGGTGAGGCCTTCCACCTGCATCTTGTCGATCAGTCGCAGGGCTCGCTCGTGCATATCTTCACTCATACGTATATGTCCTTCAGCCACTCGCGGAGCATTGCCAGGCCTCGGTACAGTCTCGATTTGACCGTGGAAAGAGGCGAATCGACCACCTGGGCAATCTCTTCGAGCTGCATATCCTCGTGGAAACGCAGGGTCAGCACCTCGCGGTAGGAAGGTGGCAGGTGCGCCAATGCGGTCGAAACGCTGGCGCCTTCTTCGCCTTGGAATGCTTGCTCGAACGCCGAGGGCGATGCATTGTCTTCCAGCTCGAGAGGTCGGTTTGTTCCCGCCGGTTGCAGCATGGCATCCAGGCTCTGGGGCTGCCGCCGTCGCCGGAAATCAATCGCCAGGTGGCGGGCGATGCTGAAGAGCCAAGTCTCAAACTTCCAGCGGCGTTTGTATTGGTGGCCCTTTTCGAGTACTCGGATCCAGGTTTCCTGAAACAGGTCTTCAGCCTCCTCGCGATTGCCGGTAAGCATGAGCAAATAGCGGAACAGGCGGTACTGATACTGCTCGATCAGATAGTCGATCAGAGTGGGATCGCGCCGCCGCAGCCCCCTCGCCACCTCTCCGGCTTCTTGTTCAGCCGAGTTCATAAGCCAGCTAGTTGCGATTCCCATTCTATCGTTGTATACGGAAAAGGTCCCCCAAAAGACGCACCATCACCTTCGCCATGCAACAGCTCTGTTGGCCTGGGTCGATCCATTGAACGTGGAGGCTGTTGAGGGTACGCTAGCAGGATGCTGAATGCCACCTGGACTGTCATTCCGAGCGAGGCGAGGAATTTCCTAAGTTTTTGCATGCAGAGCGAGATTCCTCGCTTCGCTCTGTAGAAAGATGACGCGTATGTCCTTTATATTCAATGAAACCGTTCCGACGAGCTTGCGTCATCTTTCTGCTTATCATGGGCAGCCAAAAGGCTGTCAATGCTCAGAATGACAACTCTCGCAACGGTTTTTAGGCTTTCTGCCAGATGGTGGTGGGGGGCAAGACGGAATTCCAGATCACTCTTTCCAGGTGATAGGCGGGTAGTGATGAAGCTGCGTAGCAAGGATTCGCATCGTACGGCACGCGCGTTCATATTGCCGTTCGCCTTGGTTGCGCTGGGGCTTACCCATTCGCATCCGGAGGCTGCCCAGACTCAGCTCATAGACACGACTGGGCAGTCTTTCTACGTGAACGTCAGGCCCCTGATGGACTATCCTCTTCGCGACCTTTTGAAGGCAGTGCCGGAACTGCGAGGATTAAAACCCGCCAGAAACCACGGCGAATTGGCCTCAATATTGGACAAGACCGGAAAGGTGACCGAGGAATTGATGGAAAGCATGCCGAACCTGATTTCGCGTGAGGAAGTTACCCAGGAGAAGCTGGGCGCTCTTGGCAGAGTCAAGGAACACCGTCGCCTGGATTTTGATTACATGATTCTCGTCCATCGGCAGGGCACGACCATCACTCTGGATGAATACCGGTCGCGGCCTGATGGGTCGCCGCTGGAAGAACACGGTCTGGAGGAGGGCTATATGCTTACGCGGGGTTTTGCCTCGCTGTGGATGCATTTCCTTCCTCCGGTTCAGTCGGCGTCGCGATTCAGCTTCCTCGGTCAACAGATCAACGGCGGGGTTAGGTGTTACGTCGTGGCCTTCGCCCAGAAGCCTGGATGGGCTACCATCACTGGCACGTTCTTTTCGGGGCGGAGATCGGTCTGCCTCTTGTATCAAGGCATCGCGTGGATCGACGAGGTGAGCTTTCGAATCGTTCGGTTGAGAACGGATTTGTTGGCGCCACGCCCTGATATTGGCTTGGAAAGACAAACGACCGAACTCCACCTCGGTGAGGCACGATTGTCGCAGACAGTTTCACCTCTTTGGCTCCCCCAAGAAGTCGTGGTCACAACTGACTTGGACAAACGACACTTCCGAAACGTCCATCGCTACTCGGGCTATCGAGAGTTCAAGGTGGAATCGAAGATCTTGTCCGCTCCACCCGATCAAACCCAGCCGAAGGTGCCCAATTAGGTCCGGGCAATTCGCGGTCGTTCGCGGGAATGACCGCGTTACATAACGAAGCGCACCCCAAGTGACGCTAGCACCGAGGCGAAATTCCAGCCGAATGTCCTGTTGCGACGTTGGCCGCCCATTGATAGCATAACTAGCACAATCCACATATCGGGGTTTACCTATGATCAACGGTGCGCATATCGTTATCTACACCAAGGATCCGGAAGCTGACCGAGCCTTCTTTCGCGATGTGTTAGGGTTTCCCTCGGTTGATGCGGGCGACGGTTGGTTGATCTTCGCTATGCCGCCCCTCGAGGCCGCGTTCCATGATTCCAAGAAGAACGACCTGCACGAGCTTTACCTCATCTGCGATGACATCGCGGCGACCATGAAGCACCTCAAGTCGAAGAAAGTGAAAGTCTCCGACGTGAGCGAACAGCGCTGGGGAAAACTCGCCACCTTCACTCTTCCCGGCGGAGGCAAGATAGGCTTTTACCAACCAAGCCATCCGAGCCCGTTCAAGAATGACTCCCCTCCTCGGCGGAGGAGGGGGTAGGGGGTGGTGAGCCCAACGTTGGCATGCGTTCAACCACCCCTAGTCCGCTCCTTAAGAAGGAGGGGAATTAGTTGTCCAGTTTCAGTTCACTCCAGCAGGCCTGCGATTTTGGCCGTTTCTTGCCATAGACGTTGTGCCCCTAGCTCATCTTGCGCTTCCCTGGAGGGCGTTACAGGACGGCATCTATAGAAGTACTTGCCGGTTAGGGCGGCGACTTCGGGCGACGACGCTAAATACACCAAAGTTTCCGCCCCCTTTTTGGGGGACAAGGCAAAGCGCTTGGCGACGCGGACACCAAAAGAAATCAGTCCCCCGCTTTGATCGCCGAAGCGAGTGGCTATGAACCCAGGGTGCAAGCAATTAGCTGTCACACCGCTGCCTTGAAGCCGCCGCGCGAGTTCGCGCGTGAACAGGATGTTGCACAGCTTCGAGCGGCCATACACTTTCATGCCGGCGCCGCCGTACCGCAGCCCTTGCCAAAAGCGGCTGCGATAGGCTTTTTCCGACTGCAGGTCGTCAAAGTCGAGCGTGGCGGATTCGTGCGCATCCGAAGCCGTGTTCACGATGCGCGATGGCGCGGAAGCCACCAGACGGTCGCGCAGCCCTTGCGTCACAACAAAATAAGAGAGGTGGTTCAGGGCGAAGGTGCGCTCCAGGCCGTCCTCCGTGACTTGGCGAGAGCCGAAGAGGGCGCCGGCGTTGTTGATGAGCACATCGATGTGGGGTTCAGCGCCGGCGATCTCCGCCGCCACGCGCTTCATCTCGCTAAGCCGCGAGAGGTCGGCGTAGCGGATGGCGTGCGCGGCGTCAGGCGCGCACGCTTGGAGGCGTTTCATGGCGACTTCGCCGCGTTGCCGGTCGCGCGCCACTTGGATGATGCGCGCCCCCATCCGGGCAAGGCGCTCCGCTGCTACTTGGCCAATGCCCGACGTGGCGCCGGTGATGACGACCACTTTACCTTGCATGTTTTGGTTCATCTGCTTGGAATGTGTAACCCCCAGATGCTATCCTAGCAAAGAGAAACTCAGGTTGCTGCGAAATGCAATCTCGCTACGGTCAGGAGCGCATTCGAACGGATGAAGATGCCGTCGATAATTGTCGGTACCGCCGCAATGGTTCTGCTGGTTTCTAACGGCTTCGGAGGCGACACCGTGAGTGCAAGAATTGTGCAGGAACCCGGATTCACCCTCGTCGGAATCTCAGCACGCACAACCAACGCTCAGGAGATGTCAGGGCAAGGCGTTATTGGAAAACAGTGGGGTCGCTTTATTAAGGATGGATTGCTAGGCGCAATCCCCCATCGCGCGGACTCCAACATTGTTGCCCTTTACACCGATTACGAGAGCGACCACAACGGCGCCTATACTTTTGTCTTAGGCGCAAAAGTAAACTCGGCGGCGAATATTCCATCGGGAATGGTGGTCAAGAAAATTCCTCCCGGAAAGTATGCTGTGTTCACGACGGCACGAGGTCCGGCAGCCAAGGTAGTCCCTGAGTGCTGGCAACAGATCAATTCCTTGCCGAAATCCGCGCCGGGCGGCGACCGGACTTACCGCGCTGATTTCGAAGTCTACGGGTCGCGTGCGGCCGATCCCCAGCATGCCCAAGTGGACATCTATATTGGGGTCCGGTAAGGGGACTGGGTTCAACCTGTCACTTCTTCGAGTAGATGACCTTTCCATCTCGGATCGTATAGCGCACTTTGGAAAATGCCGTCACGTCCTCCGACGGGTCGGCGCCCAGGACCACCAGATCTGCTTCCATTCCTTTCGCGATGCGGCCGTTGCGGTCCGCATACCTGAACCGGCCCGACGGGTTAGCGGTGAGTGAGGCGAGGATTTGTCGGAAACTCATTCCCGCACGCGACATGAGAGTGAACTCGAGCGCAGTATCGTAATGGTCGGTGTAGCCGATATCGGTGCCGAACAGGATTTCGCCGCCCGCCTGTGAGTAGGCGCGCAGTTCCGCAACCATTTGGGCAAGCCAGCCCTCGCGACCCTGGTCGGAGAGTCCGCCCTTGCGCGCCTCGAAATCAAACAGCGTCAGGGTGGGTATCAGAGCCATATTCGCCCGCTTCAGTCGTGCGACGAATTCCGGCGTCCAGGGCGGTGATTGGGGAACTGTGTGGGCCAGCACATCGACGCCGCTCGCGATCGCAACTTCCACCCCCTCCACATTCTGAGGATGCGCAAAGACTGGCAGGGAGTGGCGATGTGCTTCGGCAACTGCCGCCTTCGCGATCGCCAAAGGAAGGACTGCAACTTTGCCCTCGCCCTGGTAGGATCCTGCAAACAACTTGATGCCATTGGCGCCCTTGGCGGCATGATCGCGCACCAGGGAGATCGCTTGGTCCGGGGTTTCGGTATTCAGAATGGCGATGTGGTTCTCGCGCAGGAAATCGCGCACGTACACCGGCTCGATCGTCCAAATCGGCTCGCCGGCGGTGAGAAGGTGGGGGCCGCGCAGTTCGTCGCTCTCGATCCTGCGGCGCAGCTCGAGGGTGTTGTCGAGCGCTGAACCAATATCAAAGACGGTGGTGAAGCCCCAGCGGTTGAACATCTCGTCCAACTGCTCATTCAGCGCGCGGGCGGTCGAATCGCGCGCGTGAAGAAGATCGGGAGTGAAAACATGGACATGGCTGTTCCAGAAACCCGCCGTCACCACCAATCCTTTACACTCAATCACGGCGGCCTGGCGCGGGATTTTGAACGTGGTATTCGGTCCAAGAGCAACGATGCGGCCGTCGTGCACAAGGATTGAGCCGTTTTCAATAGGCGGCTCTGCGGGGGAAGGATAGATCTTTGCGCCAACCAAAGCCAGGTCAGAGGCGCGGCATAGGCCGGTCGGGAAAACAAGCAGACCTAAGACAAGAGAAAATACGAGTCGCATTCGCATAACAGCAATATACGCCCTCGGCTGAGCGGTTGTCGCGACGTATCCTTGAAAAAGGCAGGGTCAACGTGCTCTCCTCCATTGGGGACAAGGAACAGTGGACCCCTAAAGCAGGGGTCCACAGTCGTCACTAACCCAGTTGATTCTACTGTGCTGCCTGCGAGCGGCTTGCCCTCGCCGCCTGGAGAATGGGTTCAAGGAATCGGCTGTATTTGTTCAGGGTAGCTTCGTCGTTAGACGCCACAGCGCTCTCAACTGCCCGGATTGTAGCAGGTGTAACGATTCTGTTGATCCTCGTGAGGGAAGTCACCAACCAGATTGGATGAGACGGCGATGTCTTTCCAGGCGATGTTTCCACTACCTTGCATCTGATCCAAACTGGCATCGCGCAGAACACCGCTAGGCTCAATACGCCCCGCGCGAGGGTACCACTCGGTGATGATCCCCTTGGCAAAGGCCACCCTGACCGACACCGTCACATCCTGCGGCGAGTAGAAGTACATCACCGGGGTTTCCATGCGGATCGTGCCCCGCAGCCCCAGCTTGAAGTTGGCAGTGCTCAAGTGCTCAACGAATCCAGGCAGGTCTGTGGACCCCGTTAACGGCGACCATTCCACCGCTTGACCATCCTTGCCGGCAATAGACGTAAACGTTCCCCACTCGTGAACTGTGAGGTCCGTCAATCTCCGTCCCTGCGCCACGAGCCAGCCGGCAATACAAAGACCTGCGAGTCCGAAAACGAGCGAATAAAAAAACCGACGTCCCACTACCATTCTCCCTGGAGACTGCGTCATTTGGAACTCCATTTCTTCTATCCTCCAGCGAGCGAGTTGCTCTCCAGAGAATTCACCTAACAATGTCATTCAGAGCGTAGCGAGGAATCTCGCTCTGAATCTTCGCTCCTCGGTTCGCACCGAAGTAGAGCCGCGCTTCACGCCAGCACTTTATTTGCTTCTCAATTCCTCGACTGCCTTAGAAATGGCCATCGACAGTTGCGCCGTATCTTTGGACCATGCGATATGTGTTGCCGGTAATTTTGCGAACGCCTCGAGAGGCGTGGGCTGGAGAACGGGCTGGGTGCCTGCGTTGGTTTGGCAGACACCCAGGAGAGCCCCGCATAACGCAATCGCACTCTTGGCCGATCTCATGTAAGCCGCCCCCTTGGTGAATTCACCTCTTCAAGTTTCCCTCGAGGGCAGTGCTCAGCATCGCGGACATCGTCTGGCCGTTGAAGGTGGATGCCAGGTTCCGAGCCAGAAGAGGATCGCTCTTCGCACCCGCTAACGCCTTTTGCACGTGTTCCCGGTGTGCGCTCTCCGGACCCCTGAGGGTGATGAGCGCGGCGGCGAACTCCATCTCCGGATCGGATCCGCGCAAGCTGATAGCTTTCTTCACCCAGCCATACCCATCAACACCCCTCGCGGGGTTGGGCTGACTCCGGCCCATCCATTGCCCGTATGTCTCAACGAGGTAACCGAAGTCGAACCACGCCATGGCCTCGGGGTGACCGGCGGCGTCAGAATCGGCCGCGCGCGCCTGGAGTCTCGTGAGCAGTTCTTTGGCCACTTGCGGATCCTGGCGAGCGTAAAGCGTGGCCCGGCGAAGCGTCTCCATTCGCACCAGCACAGGAGTACTCGAATCGAGGATCGCCAGTGTGTCCCGAGTGAGGTTCTTCAAGTCATAGCCTCCATTTCCTATCCGGTTCCAATCCACCTGCGGCAGCGTCTTCGCTTGACCGATATCAATGGCATGACAGATCAAGGGCGGTCCCGCTTTTACCGACGTTGTAAATCCCAGCAAGATCGCCGTCATGCCGATAACCATGTGCGGAAATAGACGTGATTTCATGTTCTGAATCCTCCTTGTTTTGTTTTTTTAGCCCTACGTCCAAAGAGACGCCACGCAAGGGCCGAGTGTTAACAGCAAGGTAGCGCGGACCCCGGGTTTTGGGGTCCGCGGCTTGTCTACAGGCTAACAAGGACCACGCACCCCAAAACCAGCGGTCCGCGCTTGTACCCAGTTACACAGGGCTGGTGTCGAAATCGAGGGAAGTTGGAGGGACAATAATCGCGAGGTGGCTAGCTTGCTGGCTACTTTGCGCTTGCCTGCGGCGCTGCGCCGGCCCACGAACGCTCCCAATAGCGCCAAACCGAGATATCGTCAAACCCGAGGTCGTTCCACCAGCGGTCAAGCATGCGCTGGTCGAGGCGCAGAATACCTGTTTGAGTAACGCCGGATGGCGGCGGAATGAACTTTGCCAGGTAGTTGTAGACGATGGCGCGTTGTGGCTCATCGACTCGTGCAAGCAGATGCCATAGTGTGAGTGCGTCCCGCTGGCGACAGTGCGCGAGCACAATGGCTAGGTCTTTGCCGCGCTGCTCCGAGGTGCTGTCCTGGAAATCGAATCTCGTCAAAGCGGAACGGAACTCCGAGGACGCATCTTCGAAATAGGGCGTGCCGGGACCGACTCCCGGCCGGGTGACGCAAGCGGCGCCTGCAGGTATGAAGGACTCGCGGCCTTTGAGTTTGAATCCGACCCACCCCAGCGACGTGCGCACCAGCCCGGCGCCGGAGTTGTCCACCTGCAAGGTGTAAGCGCAACCCAAGTCCACCGCCTCAGCGGATGGAGTGTCGACTACGAATTGACCTGGAGGAGCCCAGATGAACGTGTGAATTGTTCCGCGGTCCAGGGCAATCCTCTTCAACCCTAAACCCATGTCGAGTAGACGCAGGCGTGTGCCGGGTTCCACTTCGATCTGGCCGATCTCGTCAGCCCGAAGCCTGGCCCGCGCCTGAAGGTCGGTTTCAAGGGTTTGGCCAACGCCCAATCTGCCGCTTCCTTCTTTCCCGCTAATGGCCTTCGCTCCTACTCGAGGTGTTCCCTCCATCGCGGACACATCCCAACCCGGCGACCTGTTCGGTTTCCTTCCATTCATTAGGAAAACCACTGCTGCCACGGCTGCGACGGCAGCGACCGCGGCCAGAGCGGGAAGCGGTCGCATGTGGGGAAGGAAGAACCTCCATCGCTTGGCTGGGACGATCTCAGGAAATACCGGTCTGGGGCGGTTATATTGAAACCTTCCAAGTAATGCTTCCAGCTTCTGGATTTCAGGGTCCGGCTCGCCTGACCCGTCCCACAAATAGTCGTTTCCCATCGCTTGTAGTTCTTTCTTTGTTTCGTTATTACCTGCATCCATGATTACGGCCTTTCTTGTTCCAGCCTGGGGCTGCCCGACGGTATACGCCCCCTTGCTCGCCACAAGCCGCAGAGTCTCTGGCTCTGCGCTAGCTCGTGGTCAACCTCGCGCGGAGCTGCTGCATCCCACGATGCAGGTTGACGCGCACCGAACCAGGCGTCAGCCCGGTGCGCGTAGCAATCTCGGGGCCGGTCATCCCTTCCACAAGCCGTAGGATCAAGGGCTCCCGGTACGCCTCTGGCAGGCTCCTGATCGCTTCCAGAATTGCCGCCGCCCCTTCATGGTCGCCGTTGGTCATGGGGTGCTCGGCTTCGTTCTCAGAAAGGTCCGCCGTCAGTTGTTCTTCTGGCGCGGCCCGCCGGTGGTAATCCATGGCCAAATTGCGGGCGATGGCCGCCAGCCACGCCCCGAAGCTTCCGATTTCACGCAGCGTTGACAGGCGGCGCAGCGCCAGTACGAAGACGTCCTGAACGAGGTCATCCACCTCGCCTAACGGGACCTTCGCCAGCAGAACCCCGTGGACCATTCGAGCGTATCGGTCGTAAAGACGCCCGAAGGCCGCGCGATCTCCGTCGCGCGCCGCGCTCACTAAGGTCGTTTCTTCGAAGAGGTCAGGTGCGATTTGTTCCCTCACAGGCTGACCTTCCAAGCCCGCAGCGAGCAAGCCAAATCCATGTTCCGACCCTGAGCTCATGAGCAGCGAATCCCTGTTCATTATAGACGTACACACAAGAAGAAGTGTTAACACCCTAGAGGACCAGACTGCTTTGAAAATACCCCTCACCCTTTCACCCCTTCCTGAAGTTTCTACAGGGAGGGGAGTTGGGGAGAGGGGTCACTTCAGGCATTTTCATGGTTTCCGGGTGCTGGTCAGCCGACGGGCATGAGCGACTGGTTTGAGAATCGACGGGCTGGGTAGCGCGGACCCCCGTTGTCGAGGTCCGCGGCTTGTCTGTGGTCCGACGGAAAAACCGCGGACCCCAAAATCGGGGGTCCGCGCTACCAGACGTGGACAGGACACTCGTTACCAAATCCTGCTGACCTCGTCTAATGGAAGTAGAGTTGACACTCGAGTTCATGGAGGACAAGATGAGCCGCAAGATTGGTCTAGGTTTGTGCTGTTTAGTATTCCTGCTCGCCGCGGGGTCTCGCGCCTATTCACAATCACGCATCGAGAAGGATCTGAAGCTTGCTCCCGGCGGCAGGCTGGTGGTCGATGCCAGCGCGAGCGACGTTTTAGTGACGGGGCGGCCGGAATCGGGCGCCCATATCGTGGTTACCTCCAACCGAGATGACCTGCAGGATTTGTTGGCCTTCAGTTTCGACGAGGAACCCGGGGCTGTCCGCATCGAGGTGCGAAAACGCAGCGCGATGCCATGGCCCAAGTCGTTGGAGGTGCGCATGGAGGTGCAGGTTCCTACGAAGACAAATCTCGAGATCCGTACGGGTGGCGGCGACGTCAAGGTGAACCACCTGGAGGGTGACACCACGCTAGAGACTTCGGGTGGTGATGTTGGGGTCCGCAACCTTGCCGGCAATCTAACGGCTCGCACTTCCGGCGGCGACATTGAATTGCGCGACCTCACCGGAGACGTGAATGTTAAGACCTCGGGAGGAGATATTACTCTCCAGAACGCCCACGGACGCATTGAGGCCCGCACCTCGGGCGGAGATGTGACGGCGGAATTGGCGCGTGGGAATGCTAAAGGTGGGGAGATTGAAACCTCGGGTGGCGACATCGAACTCCGTCTTGATCCGACCGTGAGCCTTGACTTAGATGCGTCGACCTCCAGCGGCGAGGTGACCTCAACCCTCCCATTGAAGACAACCGGTGAGATTTCCCCGTCGATGCTCCACGCCACACTGGGGTCCGGTGGAGCGACCCTGCGAGTTCACACCAATGGCGGAAGCGTGCGCATCAGTGCCCTGTGATAGGTCATGCGTCGTCACACAGCGAGATCTTGTAGCGCGGACCCCCGATTTGGGGGTCCGCGGCTTGTCCACGGGCCTAAAGAAGAGCCGTGGACCCCAAACCCGGGGGCCCGCGCTACCCCTCCTAACGGGAGGCCAATCGCCCCACAGGGGAGGCTCGTCGGGGGTGGCCACCCAAGCTCCGCGAGGTCGCACGTGGCTGGCGGCGTGAGGACCGTTATACACGTGGCCACGCTCATTGAAACGAACGTTTTCTCATCCTGGCTTGACCCACTGAGCCAGGCATCGCTCCCCGGTCATACCCGCGAAGGCCAGAATCAAATCAGCACACAGCCTATATGCCAAGATTTGCCGTGCGGATTCCCGCTTTCGCGGGAATGACTGCGGCTTCGGGGGCCCCTCTCTTTAATGAAAGATGTTCCGGCCTCTTCGCGCTCTTGGCTGTGGACTCTTGACTGTCGACTGTAAACTGCTCTTCGGGTGTATCATCAGCAATGACCCTTGGGGCCGTGTCCTATCTGGGTTTGTGCCGCAGTCCCCGAGGTGATTGGAAACGTCGGTGCGAGTATTGGCCATTGACTTTGGCATGAGGCGAATGGGTTTGGCGGTCTCGGATGCCTTGGGCATCACCGCTCAGGGGCTTCCCACTCTCTCGCGGACCCGCCTGGACGATGACCTGCAAAAGATTCAGGAACTGACGGAAGACTATTCCACCGAGCGGGTGATCGTGGGAAACCCCCTCGGGCATGGCGGAGGCGAAACAACCATGTCTCGCCACGCTGCGGAGTTTGCGGAAAAGTTGCGGCGGCGAGTGAACTGCCCCGTCCTTCTCTGGGACGAACGGTTGACATCCGTGCAAGCCAACCGCGCCCTGCGCGATTTTGGTCTGACCCTCGGAAAACGCCAACGCGCGGTGGATCGCGTCGCGGCGATGCTTCTGTTGCAAAGCTACCTGGATTTCCTCTCCAACGAGCGAAGCCGTAACGCCGGGGTGGGGTCATGAAAGGGCGGCTTCTTCTGCTGGTCTTGGGCGCGGCCGCAGTGGGGCTCTCCTGGTTGGCTTACGATTTACGCTCTCCGTATCGCGGTTACGCCGGAAACATCTTCGCCGTCATTGAACCGGGCTCGAGTGCTTCCCAAGTCGCGGAGTTGCTGGTGGCTCGCGGAGTGCTGAGGCATCGTCTGCCGTTTTTGGTCCGCTACTGGGCCGGCCGCCCACGTCACACGCTGCGCGCCGGTGAGTATCTCTTTGACCGTCCCCTCCGCCCCATTGATGTTTACCGAAAGTTGGTCCAGGGTGATGTATACCTTCACACGGTAATCATTCCGGAGGGTTCGGACCGCTTCGATATCGCGCGGATTCTCAACCTGCGGCTGGGCATCGACCCCGACCAGTTCTTGCGGACAACTCAGCAGACCATGGTGATACATGATCTCGATCCCCAGGCCCCATCGCTGGAGGGCTATCTGTTCCCGGACACGTACCGGTTTGCCCGTGGCGTTAGTGCCGCGACCGTGGTCATGACCATGCTGGCGCGTTTCCGCCATATTCTCGCCACGCGGTTTGCGAAGCAAGGGCCTTCCCCCACTCCTGATTCCCCTCCCCCATTGGGGAGGGGAACAAGCGCTTCTCCTCATGATCCCCATCCCCCTTCGGGCAGGGGAGGAAAGGCTTCCGCTTTTGATTCCCCTCCCCAGTCGGAGAGGGGAGCAAGGTGTGAGGAAGCGCCGAGTTTGCATGACATCATCACTCTGGCCTCGCTGGTTGAAAAAGAGACGCCGGAGGCCTCGGAACGCCCGCTCATCGCCGGCGTCTTCGAGCGGAGGCTGGAGAGGGGGATGCCCTTGCAGTCCGATCCCACGGTAATCTATGCGGCGCAACTGAACCACCGCGCCATAGGCCCTATTACCCAAAGCGACCTCGAATTCGATTCCCCCTACAATACCTACCGCCACGCCGGACTGCCCCCCGGGCCAATTGCGAACCCGGGCGAAGCCTCGATCCGCGCGGCGCTTCACCCAGCCGGTGGGGACGCGCTCTATTTCGTGGCCAACAATCAGGGCGGACACGTCTTCGCCCGTACTCTTGCCGAACATCAACGCAACGTGTCACGATATCGCAGAGAACTGGCGGCGTTGCGTCGCAATGAGCCGGGGACGGTCAGCAAGAATTCAAGGCCGCCGGCGCATGAAGCAGGCCGAAACGCCGCCCACTCGCAGAAACGTGTCAAGCACACTCAGCAAGAAACAGATCATCCTTGAATATTGCCGGGCGAAGACACTCGAACGAATTGGCCCTGAGGAAATCCGCGCCCTCGAGAATGAGTTGTGGGCCCGGTTGGGATCAAGGACTTCCGCTTCCTACATTGCCGGAGTTTTGCGCGAGGCAGGGAAAAACGTTGAGTATCAAGACCGATTCGCCGACCCGCCCATGGAGGAGCCTTACGCCGGCCGGCTTCGCAACCTACTTCAGTTTCACGACTTCGCCAGCGCGGAGGATTCGCTCAGGAAACTCGACCAGGTCTACCGGGAATACCTCGAGGCCTCGGACCGCACTGGGACGCGACTTGTCCGCGCAGTGCTCCAGAAGGGGAAACTGCGCGCATCGAGTATGGCAGCGAACCCACGGGTGGGTCCGGATAAGCGGGCGGAGAAAGCGGAGATCGCCACATGGTTCCGCATTTGGCTGGAAACACCGGACCTCTTTTTCGACTGGCTGGAACTGCGCAAGGTCGCGGAAGAGTTTCGGCGATCATTTTGCCCCAAAGGGGCCAACGATGAATAGCCGTGGGTGAAACCCACTGAAACTTCCCCTCTCCCTTGACCATTTCCAAGCCGATGGTACAATGAGTGACTATTGTAAGTGGACTTTCAGCTCTCCTTAACGAAAGTTCTCCCGAAGAAAACGCTCGGAGAATCTTGTCCCAACCTCTCACGAGGCGAATACTATAAGGAGATTCAGCCGGAGGAAAATCGATGCATCTTCCCGTAATCATGAATATCAAAAGAGCCAAAACATTTTTGGCCTGCATTGCAGTGACGTTGATGGGAGCAGGCCGGGCTTTTGCCCAGGCCCCCGATGCCGCTCCCAGCGGTGAAGCCAGTCTGAAGCTTCCCGACCTTACCCAGGTCAAGTTCCTCGGCGTGGATGGCCACAGGCTGCTGATGATCGGGATTCTGTTCTGCATCTTCGGGCTGCTCTTTGGCTTGGCCATGTACAGCCACCTGAAGAACCTGCCCGTCCATCGCGCCATGGGAGAGATGTCCCAGTTGATCTGGGAAACCTGCAAGACCTACATCATTCAGCAGGGCAAGTTTCTGCTTCTGCTCTGGTTGTTCATCGCCGTCATCATTCTGCTTTACTTCGGCGTGCTGCTGAAATATGAAGCCCTGCGCGTAGGCATCATCTTGGCTTTCAGCGTGGTGGGGATTTGCGGCAGCTACGGGGTGGCGTGGTTCGGTATGCGTGTCAACACCTTTGCCAACTCCCGCACCGCATTCGCCAGCCTCCGCGGCAAGGCGTTTCCTGTATACCACATTCCTATCCAGTCTGGGATGAGTGTCGGCATGATGTTGATTTCGGTTGAACTCCTGATGATGCTGATCATCCTGCTGTTCATTCCCGCAGACTATGCGGGACCGTGCTTCATCGGCTTCGCCATCGGCGAGTCGCTGGGCGCGGCCGCGCTGCGCATCGCGGGCGGCATCTTCACCAAGATCGCCGACATCGGCTCCGACCTCATGAAAATCGTCTTCAAGATCAAGGAAGACGACGCGCGCAACCCGGGCGTCATCGCCGACTGCACGGGTGACAACGCGGGCGATTCGGTGGGACCCACTGCCGACGGCTTTGAGACTTACGGCGTCACGGGCGTGGCGCTCATCACCTTCATCCTGCTGGGCGTGAAGGACCCGGTCATCCAGGTGCAGTTGCTGGTGTGGATCTTCGTGATCCGCGTCGTCATGCTGGTGGCTGCTGCGGCAGCCTACTTCATTAACGACGCTATCGCCAAGGCCCGGTATGGCCGCGCTGACAAGTTTAACTTCGAGGCACCCCTAACCTCGCTGGTCTGGATTACCTCTGTGGTTTCAATCGGATTGACCTTCCTGGCCTCGAGGTTGATCATTCCCAGCCTCAAGGGCGACACTTCGATGTGGTGGAAGCTCTCGATCATCGTTTCGTGCGGCACGCTGGCCGGGGCGCTGATTCCGGAACTCGTGAAAGTGTTCACTTCCACCGAGTCAAGACACGTAAAGGAAGTGGTTACAGGAGCGGAGGAAGGCGGCGCCTCACTGGACATTCTCTCCGGCTTTGTGGCCGGTAACTTTTCCGCCTACTACTTGGGGCTGACGATGATGGTGCTCATGGCCATCGGTTCCTGGGTCAGCCTCAAGGGGCTCGGGAACTTCATGCTGGCGGCGCCAGTGTTTGCCTTTGGTCTTGTGGCTTTTGGTTTTCTGGGCATGGGCCCGGTGACCATCGCCGTGGATTCCTACGGCCCAGTGGCTGACAACGCGCAATCGATCTACGAGCTGTCCCTCATCGAGCAGGACCCGAGCGTTGCGCAGGAAGTCAAGAAGGATTTCAATGTGGACGTGAATTTCGAGGGCGCGAAGGACATGCTGGAAGCCAGCGACGGGGCTGGAAACACGTTCAAGGCCACGGCCAAGCCGGTGCTGATCGGCACCGCAGTGGTGGGAGCCACAACCATGATCTTCTCCACTATTATGTTGCTCACGCTGGGCCTCACGGTGAACGTGGACAAACTCTCTTTGTTGAACGCTCCCTTTGTGCTGGGCTTGGTCACCGGCGGAGCTATTATTTACTGGTTTACCGGTGCTTCGACGCAGGCGGTAACCACCGGCGCATACCGCGCGGTGGAGTTCATCAAAGCGCATATCAGGCTCGAGAGCACAGAGAAGGCGTCAGTCGCCGACAGCAAGAAGGTGGTCGCCATTTGCACGCAGTATGCGCAAAAGGGCATGTTGAACATCTTCATCGCGGTGTTCTTTGCCACGCTGGCGTTCGCTTTCATTGACCCGTTCTACTTCGTCGGCTACTTGATTTCGATCGCTGTTTTCGGCCTTTATCAGGCCATTTTCATGGCCAATGCCGGAGCAGCGTGGGACAACGCCAAGAAGATTGTCGAAGTCGAGCTAAAGCTGAAAGGCACTCCGCTCCACGACGCAACGGTGGTGGGCGACACGGTGGGCGATCCGTTCAAGGACACTTCCTCAGTATCCTTGAACCCGATCATCAAGTTCACCACGCTTTTCGGGTTGCTGGCGGTGGAGTTGGCGGTCAAGTTGACCGCGACGGGCGGCGCGGCTTTGGCGCACGGACTGGCCGCGGCATTCTTCATCGTGTCGTATTTCTTTGTCTATCGGTCGTTCTACGGAATGCGCATGCGCGCGCAAAAAGAGTAAATTATGAATTGTAAATTATAAATTATGATTAGTGAGGAGCCAGGGACTCATCTTTGAAATTTCGGTGACCATGTTCATCAGAAGTGCACGCAGCTGTCTCTCGTTTACTCTCTCGCTATTCATAATTTACTATTTATAATTTATAATTCACTATTCACCATTCACCAATTTAGAACCCCCTGGCCGTCCCCTTGATTCTTCTTGCCAGCTTCTCAATCTTGTCCGCCTTGTCGACAATGTCCAGTGAGAGTACATTCTCGTTGGACTTGTCGAGCTCATCCTGGAGGGCCTTCGAGAGGTCGGCGAGCTCTTTGGCTTGGTGCTTCATCTTTTCGAAATTGGCCTTCAAGAGGTCACGTTTCTGTTTTCCCGAGAGAGGTATTTGTGGGGATTCACCGATGGGCTGAGCGCCGGGAACCACCCCCTGAGATGCCTTCGCGCCGACGGCCCGAGGCGTTGCCTGGGCGGACCATGTGATCGTAGCCGCGGCGGCGCTACGAGGAGTGTCCAGCATCTGTCCAGCGAGGCTCACAAAAAGCCAGAGCAGGATCGCAGTCCAATAGAAGGAAGATTTGCGGAAGGGAATTGCCATGCTGGTCTCCTTACGCTACGAACCAATATCCGCCAGGGCTTTTTCCACGTCCTCGAAGGCTGATTTCGAAACCTCGCAAGCCAAAGGGTCGGTGGAAAGCCGGGCGTATACATGATCCCCGACTTTCGAGATCTCCAGTGTCTCGGTCTGGTTCTTTTCACCGAACTGCACCTTGAACCGGTAGGCGGGTTTGGTCAAGCCGAATTGTGCAAGGTCCGACCCTTTGGGAAACGTGGAGGCGCGAAGATCCCGGAGATGGGTGAGCAAGGTATCCATCTTGGCGGAAGGAGTGGTCTTGGACCCGCCTTCGGTCTGCTTCCACTGATTATCCTTTTGCTGCACGAAGACGCTGTGGCCCTTGGGAGAATCAATTTCGAGGCGCTTCGCGTCGAAGCTCGAGAAAGAAAACAAATCCTTGGAGCGCAAGTCTGCAGGGTCTTTCTGGAAATCGGTCAGGAAAGTCGAATTGAGCGTGAAGACAGGCTGGAGCGCGGAGTTCACGGCGAAGTAACGATCGCCCGCCTTGTCCTTCTTACCCAGCACCAGCGTCTGCGTGCCGCCGGGCCCTGTCAACTCCAGCCGCAGTTCCGGGGGGGTCAAACCATAAGCCGCTGCATTCTTCTTATCCTCCGCAGCAATGGATTGCATGTTAAGCCCGCGCAACTGGCTGAGCAGGCCATCCACAGCAAAGCGGTCGGCACGCACCGGGGGCGGCAAAACGAGGTCCCAGACGCCTTCGGGATTCTTTTCCAGCGTCCACTTCTTCCCCTTGGATTCCACCTCCATCTTCCGAAGTTGGTCAGCCTCCAGCGTCAGGGCGCGCCGATCGCGGAGGTCGAAGAGAGTTTTCTCGAGGTTGGATTTCAAATAGTTCGCCAGCGTGAAAACGCGCGGATTGCCTGCCACCTGCGCGTACATCCCGCCGCTTGTCGGTGTGTCATCGCCCAGCAAAAGAGTGAACTTGGGCGGTTTGGAGTCGGTTGAAATTTCCAGGGAGTAGGTGGGAGGATCGAGGCCAAATTGTTTCAGGTCGGAAGGGTGGGGATCAACAACCTCGTCCACCGTGGCCGTCGTCAGATTGTTGAGTACCGTCGAAACCGTGCTCTGGTCGGCGGAGAGCTTCTTAGGTTCGGCAATCGTCCAAGTGCCGCCTTCGTGCTGGCAGGTCACGGCTTCCCCGTCATGGGGAAGAAAGGTGAGGGAGGTGATGTGCTTGCTGTCCAGGGTGAAGATTTTCTCTTCTTTGGGGGCTTCAATCTTCGATGCTTGGCGGCCCTTGCGCCAGTCGATGTAGGAAATGGTTCCCCACAATCCGGCAAGGATCACCAGTGCGATCAGCGTATTCAAATATTTCCTTTTCATCGACGTTCCCACCAAACCAAGGTTCCTGCCGCCACGATCAGGAGGGGCAATCCGATGACGCCCAGCCAGAGCAACTTGCCCATCTGCGCGGCAGTCATCATCAGGTGCTGGGACTCCGGAGGCTTGGGCCGAATGGAAATCAAATCCACGTCCGCCGAGAGCCAGTTCACCATGTTCATAAACAGGTCGCGGTTGGCCTGGAATCGCAGAAAAGTGTTGTCGGGGAGCCTGGAGGTGCCCAGGGCGATAAAGCGGCCTTCCGTTTTTTTCTCACCTTCCCCGCTCAGCGTGCCCGAAAGCGCCACAGTTAATGGACCCTTGAAGTCCTTTCCCGCCCGAAATGAAACCTGGGTCATCTTGGGATTAAAATCAGCCACCCCGAAGCTCGCATCGGAAGTGTCGCAGATAGACTCTGAAGTCACCCCCGCTTTGTAGTCCTTCCCAATGGCGAACGACCGCGTGAAAGGAAACAATGAGGCCTGGCGGGTGATCGGCTGAGTGATGGGGTTGGAGCCATACTTGAGGATAAGGGGCATGGTGGGCTCCGTCCCGAAAATCTGCGCCAGCGGATTCTCATCGATCACCAGGTCGTTCCGAACCGTGACATTCCAGTCGGCCAAGAGTTTCGAGAGTTCCGGAAGCTCCACCCCCGGGTCGAGCATGAACATGGCCCTGCCGCCTCCGGCCACGTACTTGCGGATGGTATCGACTTCCTGGGGAAGGTAGTCGTTCTTAGGGCCGGCGACGATCACCATGGAGCAGTCCGAAGGAATCTCCATCTTTTGCAAGAGGGTGACGGATTTGGTCAAGTAGTTTTCGTTGTCGAATTCTTTTTTGATCTGCGAATAACCGGTGCGATCAGTGCTGTCCAGATCCCGCTCGCCATGGCCGCCGATAAAGCACACGGTGCGCTGGCCCTTGAGTAACCGAATCAAAGCGTTGCTGATAGCTTCTTCCGTATCGCTCTGTGCTTCGAAGTGGCGGTCACCTGAAGCCACCACAATCGTCCCGTAGGTTCGCACTCCGTACTGCCTGGCGAGGGAGGGTTGCCGGTCAACGTCCACATAGCGCACATTGATGCGGCGCGTGGCCGACGAGAACATGTTCAGCAG
>Ga0187817_10000226_pt1 | contig 22376 bp, 23 predicted proteins | sample NC_wetland_sal_i_17_FD_132431 | JGI IMG/M metagenome (GOLD analysis project Ga0187817, IMG submission 132431) | Wetland sediment microbial communities from Neuse River Estuary, North Carolina, USA - SO4_2 | ecosystem: Environmental > Aquatic > Freshwater > Wetlands > Sediment | place: USA... | reverse complement strand
GGTATCCCAGCCTGGTGAGTTCACGTTGAAGAAAGTCACCGACGGAAGCCTCATTGTCGGTGATCGACTCGATACCCACCAACTGGCGCGTTAAAGCGACGACGTCCATGGGAAAGAGGATACCTTACTCCGGCGATGTGGGCGGGGCGCGTTCGACAGCTTCGTGTGGCTCAGCTGCTCAGGGCAGGCTAGAACCCCGCCCGTGCAAGCCGGGCAAAGCCCGACAGCGTTCTGATAATGTGGAACCGACTCGGGTGTCACCGCCAAACTCCACCATTCGCTCTTTTTTTCTCGACGGCCCTGCCGGACGCCTCGAAGCCTTGCTCAACGCCGGAATCGAAGGCGCTACTCATGCCGCTGTGGTTTGTCATCCTCATCCGCTGCACGGGGGGACTCTCCATAACAAAGTGGTCTTTCACACCATGAAAGCGCTGAACAGCTTTGGGTTTCCCGTCTTGCGGTTCAACTTTCGCGGTACGGGACTGAGCCAGGGAGAACACGACAACGGATACGGCGAGGTCGATGACGTGTGCGCGGCGGTCGAATGGTTGGATCGAGAGTTTCATTTGCCGATCATCTTCGCGGGATTTTCCTTCGGGGCGGCTGTTGGGTTGCGCGCGGCGTGTCCCGATCCGCGCGTCGAAGCTGTGATTGGCCTGGGGATTCCGGTGGTTGCGGGGGACGAGCGCGCCTACGACTTCGATTTCCTCCAGGGATGCAGCAAGCCCAAGCTGTTCGTCAGCGGCGCGCGCGACCAGTTCGGTCCGCGGGCGAAATTGGAAGAAGTTGTGGCATCGCTTCCTGAGCCGAAGAGACTGGTACTGATCGATGGAGCAGATCATTTTTTCGAGGGCCGACTGCGGGAACTGCGCGAAGCTATTGAGGTCTGGGTGAGAGAGGTGGCTGCAGGCTGAGCCACCGCGTGTCTCTCTGCGCTCTCAGCTCCCAGTGTGTGCGTGAGAACGACTCTTTCGCCCCGCTGGGGCTGGTCTGTTTCCCCATTTTCCCACGGCTTGCGCCGTGGGCTTCACTCTTTCGCCGCTTCGCGGCTGGAAAACTGAAGGTTTCGTTCCAGTGCGACGCCAAGTTTCAAGTTCTCTCGCACACACACTCAGCGCGCCTCCGCGACCGAAGCTTTAAACGCAAAGCTCGCCGAGGTCGCCGAGGGACGCTGGCCGACAGCGGAAGCCTGCCAGCTTCTATAATCCTCCGCATGTCTCCGTTTGACGCCAATCGCGACAAACTCTCCATCGAGATGCGGGTTACGGCACGGCATCTTTTCGAGCACGCGCTGGCGGAATCCGGCGTTGATCGCGCTTTTGAGCGGCATGTGGTTTGCGAACGCGGCGTCTTGCGCATCTGTGAGGATTTGTACGATTTGCATTCCTACAGTCGCGTTTTCGCGGTCGCAATCGGCAAAGCTGCCCACACCCTGGCCTACGCATTGACGATGCAAGCCGGCGATCAATTTGAAGGCATCGTTGCCAGCTCCGTGGAAGCTTCTGCGCAGCGGCGGGGATTTCGTTATTTTTGTGGCGGCCATCCCACTCCGAACCAGGAATCGATCCGCGCTGCCGACGCCATCCTGAAGTCACTGAACGCTCAAAATGCGTCGACGCTGTTGATTTTCATGCTGAGCGGCGGCGGTTCGTCGATTGTCGATAAACCCATCGACGACGAAATCTCGCTCGAAGATCTCATTGCCACTTATCGGGTGCTGGTACATTCTGGCGCACCGATCGCTGAAATCAATGCCATCCGCAAACATCTCTCGTCGATCAAAGGGGGGCGGCTCGCCCAGGCGGCGTATCCGGCCCAGCAGGTTTCGATCCTGGTGTCTGACGTTCCCGACAATACTCCGGATGCGCTGGCCTCGGGTCCCACCATGCCGGATTCCACTTCGGTTGAAGACTGCCACCGGATCGCAGCGAAATACGGGCTCATTGAGCAGTTCCCGGAGTCGGTCCGCGAACTGTTTCAACGTCACGCCTTGGAAGAAACTCCCAAATCCGATGATCCGGCATTTCATCGCAGCCGCTGGTGGACGGTGTTGTCGAATGCGTCGCTGATCGAAGACTGCAAACTGGAAGCCGAGCGCAACGGCTTTATGGTGGCCGTCGACAACAGTTGCGATGACTGGGACTACGTGCGCGGAGTTGATTTTCTTCTGGGGCGCTTGCGTGAACTGCGCAAGAACTCGGAACGTGTGTGCCTGATCTCAGGAGGCGAAGTTACGGTCAAGGTCACGAATGGCGGCATTGGAGGCAGGAACCAGCAGTTTGTACTCGCCTGCGCCGAAAAAATTGCCGGCCAAAATGTTACCGTACTCAGCGCGGGCACGGATGGGATCGACGGCAATAGCCCGGCGGCCGGCGCGATCGCAGATGGCACCACCATCGAGCGATCTCAAGCTCGCGGGGTGGACGCACCAGCGCACCTGAGTGGCTTTAACGCGTATCCGTTTTTTGACGCTTTGGGAGATACGATTGTGACTGGACCAACCGGCAACAATCTGCGCGATTTGCGAGTTCTGTTGGCCTACTGAGTGGCTCCCGCACGGGCGGGGACGGCCGCGCCTACATAGACTCAAGCTGAGTCTCTCTTGGGGAAAACTGCAGATTCCTTGTCGCTTCGTCCCTCGGAATGACAAAACATGAGAGGCTTTTTCGACAGATTGCCACACTAGAAAAGCTGCGTGACGCCTTCTTCGAGGACCCTGACGCGATTCTCGATTCCCGCTGCCTTCGCTTCTTGTTCAAGCAGTTGCAGAGGCTCGTCGATGGGTTCGTGCGACAGGCGGAACGTGCCGTAGTGCATGGGCACCATCCAGCGAGCATTCAGGTCGAGGAAAGCGCGGGTGGCGTCTGCCGGATCGGCGTGCACATTGCGGAAGGAAGGCGGGTTGTAAGCGCCAATAGGCAACAGAGCGAGTTCCGGGGCCAGCCGCCGGCCGATTTCGCGGAATCCGGAAAAATATGCGGTGTCGCCCGCGTGATATACGGAATGCTTGCCGCCGCGCAGAACATAGCCACCGTACCCGCGATGCGAGTCCTTGATGATGCGCGCTCCCCAATGCCGTGACGGCACGTGGGTAACGGTCAGCCCGTGATGGCGATAGCTGTTCCACCAGTCGAGTTCCACCACATCGCTGAATCCCAGGTCAGAGACCAGGTCGAGAACATGATGTGGAACCACGATGATGGGCGGATCAGCCTGCCGGTGCCGCGTCTGCTGCGCGAGGGCCCGCAGGGAAGGCCGATGCAGGTGATCGAAGTGTGCATGCGTGACCAGGACCAGATCAATCGGGGGAAGGTCGCGCAGCTGCACTCCCGGCTGCCGCAGCCGCTTCAGCACAAATAACCAGCGGGCAAAATTCGGGTCAATGATGACGTTCTGCCCACCAATCTGAACAAAGAAGCTGGCATGGCCGATGAAGGTGACTCCCAGTTCTGCGGCGCTGACCAGCTTAGGCTTGTGGGCCTCACCGGTACGGGGCGTGACCGCCGAGCGGCGTACCAGGTGCCCGAAAGCACGTGCGCGTTTGCGAAGGGCGGGGTTCCTGAGGCTGGCTTTTATCATCTGCGTGTTTGAAACGCTTGCTGAACGAAATAGCGCCCTACGCGATCAGCAACCCAAGGAGCGACAAATTCCCACTCCCTGCGATGGCCTCGGCATGGGTTGAGTTGTCTCTAATTCTAAAGCAAATCGTGCCGGATTGCTTGACCGTCGTCGCGCGGTCAGTTCTAATTCTTACTGCGGTGGTTCATCGTCACAGGGGTGAATATGCGCGTCGCATTTCTGGGTCTGGGAATCATGGGACGCCCGATGGCGTCGAATCTGGTCAAAGCAGGTCACGAGGTTGCGGTATGGAACCGAACTCCCAAGGATGTCGAAGGCGCACGCACGGCGTCGTCACCGGCAGACGCGGCGCGTGACGCCGAGGTGATTTGGATGTGTGTGTCGGATACCCAAGCGGTGGAGAGCGTGCTGTTCGGGCCGCAAGGGGTGCACGAAGCGCTGACTTCAGGCCAGATCATTCTGGACTCGAGCACGATTTCACCCTCAGCCACGCGCCGTTTTGCTGAGCGTGTGGGAGCGAACGGGGTGCAGTACGTGGATGCCCCCATGACGGGATCAAAGGCCGGCGCAGAAAGCGGTACTTTGATTTTTATCGTCGGTGGAGAAGAATCTGCGATCGAAAAACTGAAGCCCGTGTTTGCTGCGACTGGCAAGAAGATTTTCCGCATGGGTGAGACGGGGAAAGGCCAGGCGGCCAAGCTGGCCATGAATCTGCAAATTGCGCTGATATACGAGGGTTTTGCCGAGGGGCTCACCCTGGCCACCAAGCTGGGAGTGGATGCGGCGACCCTATTGCCGCTGATCGAAGCCTCGATGGTCCGCTCGGGAGTGGTCGAGTATAAGGCTCCTTTCGTGCTGAAACGCGACTTTACTCCCAACTTCCCGCTGCGTCTGATGCGAAAAGATCTGCGTCTGGCGCTCGAAGCTGCCAAGGAAGTCCGGGTCAAGCTGCCCGGTCTGGAGACGGTAGAAGAGATCTACGACATGGCCACCGAAGACGGCCACGAAAACCTGGATTATGCGGCGACTCTCACGTTGCTGGAGAAATGGGCGGGAGTGGAAGTGAAGGGTGCCTCGGCCTGAGACCAGCAAGGAAGCCCTTTCCGCGCAGTCCCTGTACTCTCGTAACCCCGCAACCCCTTGTATTACAGAACTATTACACAAGAAGCTGGGCCGTCCTGATAGCTTAACGAAAGCATTCCAGCGCTAGTAACCAGGACGCCACTATGGAACTCGAAGCCCTCAATCGCCGAGCTGCAGCCGACAACGAAATCAACTGGGTAACCGCAAGCTTCATGGCCCTCTTTCACCTCGGGGCCGTGGCCGCACTTTTCTTTTTCACATGGAAAGCTTTTTTTGTGGCGTGTTTCCTGTGGTGGATCTCGGGAAGCCTGGGAATCGGCATGGGCTACCACCGCCTGCTCACCCATCGTGGCTACAAGACGCCGAAATGGGTGGAGTACTTTTTGACGGTTTGTGCAACTACTGCTCTAGAGGGTGGTCCGATTTTCTGGGTAGCCACGCACCGCATTCATCATCAGTATTCGGATGAAGATGGCGACCCCCATTCTCCACGCGACGGCAAGTGGTGGGCGCACATGGGCTGGATACTCACCGGTAAATCCATGCACCACGACACGACAACGCTGGCGCGTTATGTCCCTGATCTAGCCAAAGACAAGTTCCACGTGTGGATCACAAAATACCATTACGTTCCCATGATCGTTATGGGCTTGGTGCTATTGGCCATCGGCGGCCTGCCGTTCCTGCTCTGGGGTGTCTTTTTGCGAACCACGGTGGGTCTGCATGCCACCTGGATGGTGAACTCGGTCACCCACACCTGGGGCTCACGCCGCTTTGCCACGCATGATCTCTCGACCAACAACTGGTGGGTGGCGACCTTCTTCACCTTCGGGGAAGGCTGGCACAACAATCACCATGCTCATCCAGTCTCCGCCCGGCACGGACTTACCTGGTACGAAATCGACATTAACTGGTACGGCATCTGGGCGCTGAAGAAACTGGGCCTGGCGCGCCATATCTATCGGGTAAGGATGTCAAAGCTGCCGGCCACGCCTCCTCTGGAGAGTCCGCTGACCGCCCTCAACCTTTCGGCAACAACCTCTTCTGCGGCATCCGCGGACTAGCGGATCGCGCGAAACAGTTTGCGGGAAGTCGAGGAAAACTGCAGATTCCTCGTCGCTCTCGCTCCTCGGAATGACAACCTCAGAAGGATTTCTGAGCGGGTTTCTGGATCCCAATCTACCCGCGAACAGCCTCCCCGGCCCCGGGGGTGCTGTGGGAGTCATGCGCAGTCTTCCTGCATCGCGCTAAAATCGTGCTATGCGCATCACCAGCCGGCGCAAGGCGACGATCACGTTCCTGGTTCTCGGTGTGGGTCTGGCCGGCGTTGCAGTCGCCGTCGGGATGGGCTGGATCATCCTGAACTGGCGCCAGGACGTAAAGGTCGTTCTCGGCATCCTGTTCTTTGGCGCCATCAGCGCGGGGCTGGTCCTGAATACGATTTTCCTTTTGCGTGAAATCCGCCGCAACGAGCAACACGACAGCTTCATCAATGCCGTGACTCACGAACTGAAGACGCCGATCGCTTCCATTCGCCTGTATTTGCAGACTCTGCAGCACCGTGCCGTCGACGAGGCCCAACGCCGGGAGTTCTACCAGTTCATGCTGGACGATACCGATCGCCTGCTGGGAACAGTGGAGCAGGTTTTAAAAGCCGGTATAGCCGGCCACAAGCGGAGCGCTCGTCAGCGGATCTCGATTGACTTTGGAGGTCTGGTGCGGGAATGCGTAGACGTGGCACGCAACGGCCGGCACCTTCAGCCGGAAGCACTGCGCTTCGAATCCGCTAATGGAAGCGGTTTGATGGTGGAGGGCGATCCCGAGGAACTGCGCACGGCAGTCTCCAACGTGCTGGACAACGCCATCAAGTATTCGGGAGAAAAGGTGGATGTTTCCGTCCGCCTCGAAACCCGCGATGAGAAGCATGTCACGCTGCGCGTTCGCGATCACGGAGTCGGGCTTCCTCAGCATGAGCTGAAGCGCATTTTCCGGCGCTTTTATCGAGTTCCCAACCGTGCGCTGGCCCAGGTGAAGGGCACCGGCCTGGGCTTGTTCATTGTTCGCGCCATCGCCAAGAAACACGGCGGCCGAGTGTTTGCGCAAAGCCAGGGTGAAGGGCTGGGCACCACGGTGGTGCTTGAACTGCCGCGCCGTATCATTCCGGAGAAGATGGCATGAGCCGAGTGCTGATCGTCGAGGACGAGACACACATCGCCAACGGTCTGCGCTTCAACCTGGAGGCCGAAGGGCACTCGGTCGAAATCGCGGGCGACGGAGAAAGCGCGCTGGAGCGGCTCCTCGGGCACAAGAGCAACGGAAAAAAGCCGGGCAGGCGAGAAATTCAGAACCGCCAAGAGTTCGATGCCGTGGTGCTGGATGTGATGCTGCCCGGCAAAGACGGCTTTGCCGTTGCCGCCGAGTTGCGGGCTGCGAAGAACTTCGTTCCCGTGTTGATGCTGACGGCTCGCGGGCGCCCTGAAGATGTGCTCAAAGGATTCGCATCGGGGGCTGACGACTACCTGCCCAAGCCCTTCGAGTTACCCATCCTTTTGGCCCGGCTACAGGGGTTACTGCGTCGGCGGGCATGGTCGCAAATGGGGCAAACTGTTCCCTCAAACCAACCGTCCGCCGGCACTCCACAGCACGACGTGTTTTCGTTTAATGGCCGAACCATTGATTTTGGAAAGCTCGAATTGCGGGTCAACGACCACGTAATTCAGCTCACGTTGATGGAGGCGGAGTTGTTGCGTCATCTCATCAGCAACCTCGGGCGAGTTGTCTCCCGCAAATCCATCCTCGAGGAAGTATGGGGACTGCACGAGGACACCGACACGCGAGCAATCGACAACTTCATCGTCCGGCTGCGACGCTACGTCGAAGACGACCCTGCAGAGCCACGGTTTCTGCTTACAGTGCGTGGTGTCGGATACCGCTTCGTGCCAGAACCGGAGGAGACTTAGGCGACACAAGGCTTGTCTGTTTCCGCTGAGGGATCCTGGTGTTTTACTCCGAAAGCGGCTAGTGTCTCGAGGTTGACGCGCCAGCAGCCAGATCCCGCAACACACCCAAGAACCCGGCCGCTGCGTCCTCTCCCGAGAGGGCTTCCAGGTCAATGGTAGCGGCCAGGTGTGGGGATTCCGGACGCAAGTGCACATTCAGCAGGTTGTGGCCTCGAGAAGTCATGAGCGTGTTCACAATCGGGGGGAGTTCTCGCTGCCACTGGGCAGAGGTGGTAAGGACGACCGGCCCTGGACGAGAGACGTTCCAGGCCGGAGAACTTCGAGTTACCCTTCTGCCGCGGTGGGTCAGCCAGTGATGCCGCAGTACCTCAAGGCGCATTCCTGGCACGTAGTCCAGGTCTGCTTCAAAGGTCAGAGTCTCTCTTTGCTTCTTGCAGTAGCTTAGCAGCCACTGGACCGGCAGCGCACGAGGCAGGAGGCGGATGGTCACATTGGCATTGTCGAACCAGCGGTCCGCGAACCGCAGATGCGCTTGCAGCCGCGAGGTGCCAATCCATTCAGCTTCGAGTATGCGGGCACGGCTGATGCAGGCAGCTTCTACCCAGCGCAGGGCCTTCATCCCCTTGCGGCGGTTGTAACCGGCAAAGTAGAAATACCAAAATCCTACCAGGACGATGGCCGCAACTACGCCGATGAAGAAAAGGTTCCCCACAACTCTCTCTGATGCGAATGGTACGTCCAGGGGTGCGGCCCAGGCAATAGATTCGTGAAAGGTTTTTTGTCGAGCCGTAAACTATTGTGCCGCATGGTGAAAGCCGGTTTTGCGCAAGCAGTCCGTTACAATGACACGGTGGATTTCATCCTGCAAGACTTTCGCCCTGAGGATTTCGAGGTCTTGTGGCGGATCGATCAGAAGTGCTTTGCGCGCGGCATCGCCTACTCGCGTAGGGAGTTGGCCGCTTATGTTCGCCGCCGGGGTTCATTCACGGTGGTTGCCAAGCGCGTCTTCCCTGATGGTATGCCGGCGGAACTGAGCCAGCCTGAAAGCGATGACTTTGCGGGAATCCTTGGTTTCATTGTGGCGGAAGCCGGCCGCCGCGGCGTTGGCCATATCATCAGCATCGATGTATTGCCGGAAAGCAGGCGACTGGGGATTGGCTCCAGCCTTCTAAGCACAGCCGAAGAACGTTTGCAGATCGCTCTCTGCCACACTGTGATTCTTGAAACCGCGGTGGACAACGCCTCGGCTCTGGCCTTCTACAAGCGGCACCACTACAGTGTGGTGAAGATTGTTCCTCGATACTATTCGAACGGAGTGCATGCGTTTCTTATGGACAAGAGTCTTTTGCCCGCCGAGTCGGCCAGGCGCCAGCTATGAAGATTGCGATCCAAGGTGAGGCTGGTTCTTTCAGTCATCAGGCAGCGCTCCGGATGGTCCCGCGCTGCGCCATCGTGCCCTGCGCGCGCTCGGTGGAAGTGTTTGACCGACTGGAACGGGGCTCGGTAGCGGCCGCGGTGATTCCGATTGAGAACTCTCTAGCCGGATCGGTTGCCGAGCATCTGGACTTGTTGCTGGCGCGACGCGCTTTCATCCTGCAGGAATTCCGACTGCGCATTGCGCACAACCTGATTGCCGCGCGGGAGGTCAAGAAGGCTAACATCCGTCGCGTCTATTCCCATCCCGTGGCCCTGGACCAGTGCCGCGACTTCTTCCAACGTAATCCGCAGATCCAGCCCGTGCCTTTCTATGACACCGCGGGCAGCGTGAAGCATGTCATCGAGACCAGGTTGCCAGACGCAGGGGCCATTGCCGGCCGCCAGGCAGCCCTGGTTTACAAGGGGAGAATCCTCGCGTCCGGTTTGGAGGACGACAAACGGAATTTCACCCGATTCTTCCAGATTCGTAAGAAGCCCAACCGGGTGCGAGGAGCCAACAAAACTTCGATTGCGTTCATTACGCGAAATGTTCCAGGAGCACTATTCCAGGCGCTAGGAGTATTTGCCTCCCGCGGCATCGATTTGAGCAAGATCGAATCCCGGCCCCTTCGCGGCAAACCGTGGGAGTACGTGTTCTACGTCGACTTTCTTCGCGGAGATGACGAGGTAGCTCGCGGTGCCCTGCAGAGCCTGAGGAAATTGGCTGACCTGGTCAAAGTCCTCGGGATTTACAGGGCCGTCTAGGGGAATTCTGCCGGACCATGAATTTCAACTGCCCTGCACGGGCGAGGACGCCCGCGCCCACATTGCCGCGGCCTTTGCCGATGTACAGTCCCACCAGTTACAGTAACCATTCGCCATGGAACCGGAGCCGGAGCAAGAAATAAGTCCGATTTCACTGCCTGCCTACCTGCGCCTGGTGCGCCGGAATCACAATTTTCGGCGTCTTTGGGCGGCACAGATCGTTAGCGAAATCGGCGATTGGTTCTATTCCCTTGCCATCTACAGTCTGTTGTTACAACTCACCGGACAGGCGCGTTCCGTGGGATTGGCTCTGGTATTGCAGGTGATTCCGCAAACACTGTTTGGGCCGCTATCTGGAATCGTGAATGACCGCATCCGGCGCAAACGCGTGATGATCACCAGCGACCTGGCCCGCGCCGTCATTGTCTTTGCGATGCTGCTGGTACGCTCGCGGTCCACCGTATGGCTGGTGTATCCATTGTTGTTTTTGGAAAGCGTGATGTGGGCTTTTTTCGAGCCGGCGCGCACCGCGGTCATTCCGAACATTACTAGCGAGGAAGATTTCATCCTCGCCAACACGTTATCCTCGACTACGTGGTCGCTGAACCTGGTGGCGGGAGCTGCGCTCGGCGGAATTGCATTGGCCTTGCTGGGCCGGAATGCTTCGTTCGTTTTGAACGCGCTGTCCTTCCTGGTCTCTGCGTTTTTTCTCAGCCGGATGCATTTCGAGGAGCCGCACGCGGCGTCGTCCTCGAAGCTCCGGGTTGGTGAGTTGCTGGACTACTCGCCGCTGCTGGCGGGCTTGCGCTACGTGCGACGCGATGCCCGATTGTTCGCCACTGTGCTGGTCAAAACCGGGCTGGCCCAGATGGGTGTCAGTTGGGTCCTGTTTACGGTCATGGGTGAGCGAGTTCTCCCCTTGCATTGGCCGGGGCTGGAACCTCAACGTGGAGCGGTCCTCGGCATGAGCTTCCTGATGGGAGCGCGCGGAGTGGGTGCATTGTTCGGGCCGCTAGGCGCAGCGCGCTGGGCGGGCCATCGGGAAGACCGGCTGCGGCTGGGAATTCTGTTCGGCTTCCTGGCCGTCGCGCTGGGTTATGGGGTTCTGGGAATTGCAGGATCGCTCTGGGCGGCGTGCTTTTGGGTCGTGCTGGGCCACTGCGGAGGCTCGACCGTGTGGGTTTTTTCTACGACCCTCTTACAGCTCAACACCGAAGACAAATTTCGGGGACGGGTTTTTTCCGCCGAACTGGGTCTCTCAATGCTGACGCTAGCGGTTGGCGCTTACCTTGCCGGGTTCCTGGTTGACCGGGGAATCGAGCCTCGCGCGGTGGCGGTTGGAACCGCGCTGGTGATGTTGATTCCAGCGGGCCTATGGGCGTGGACGATGCGGTTGTGGAAGACCAAAGCGTAGACGGGCGCCTACAGCTCAGGAACCGTATACAGCGAGTCGATCTTCGCCGCCATAATAAAGTCGCTCTCCGTGAGGCCGTCGACCTTGTGCGTCCAGAGTGTGATCTCCACCTTGCCCCAGGTCAGCACAATGTCCGGATGATGTCCCTGTTCTTCGGCCACGGCGCCCACTTGGTTCACAAAATCCAAGGCCTGCTTGAAATCAGGAAAGGTGAAGGCCCGGGTAATGTGGTGCTGGTTGATGACATTCCAGTTCGGAAGCTGGTGACTGAGTGAATGCAGCGACTCATCCTTAAGCGGCGGAGTGCCGCCACGACAGGGGACGCAGGTCTTGCTGGCCAGTTCAGACATGAGGAAACTCCCGGATTAGGTTAGCCGAAGCAATGGCTGGGTGCCAACTGCGGGGACTGAGAGTATGGGAATTAGGGCGCTGCCAGATTGCGCGGAGTTCTTAACTTCCGGCTTTTGCGGAGAACATGTTCGCGGGCGAGGCCTGCCGTGCTTCCGAACAGGTGTCGGCCGATCGCACGACCGGGGCGTCGAACCATACGCGCAGCCTCCACACCGCAACGCCGGTGACAACGACGAGGCTCCACGGCAGGGCGGGCGAAACCAGCATCCATCGGACTCCGAAACGAACCAGCAGAAGCCAACCCAGGGTTAAGGCAAGTCCTGCGCCGGCTGTGATCGCGCGTTTGGAGGTGGCCGGCTTGTGTCCTGGTGACACCACTGACTGAACGAAAAATGCAAACGGGACGCCTGCCACCAGATCGACCAGATAATGTTCGCCGGTGCCTAGTGTGGATACCACGGTTAGCACCAAGTAGACCGCCATAAAGACACGCAAAGCTCGAGAAAGGCCTTTCGCATTCCAGTACAAGAGCACGACCCAGGCCAAGTGCAGCGACGGGATCGCGTTGCGAGGGATGTCTCCGCTGACTGGAACCCGCTCCAGAAAGAGTCTGTGAAGCGACTTGTAGGGCAGGGAACGCCAGGGAAAATCCATTCCGAAGACGTATACCGGGCCGGTCGCCGGAACAATGTTATAAAGCGCCCATCCGCCTAGCCCAGCCAGCAAGAACAACGTGATGATGTCCCACGATGGCCGCTCCGTGCCTTTGGGCTGGCGCAAGGCATAGACCAGTGCCATTACGAACGGCAAGGAGATGTACGTCACACCAGCAGCAACTCGTAGAATGCTGGATGCTGCCATGCCTCTTCCCGCCAGAAAGCTGGGCTGAAATCCGAAAGAGCCGTCAAACAAATACAGGTAAAGATCGAATGTTTTCGGATAGAGAAGATTCGCCAGGCTAAGTGCGCGCTGTGCCGAGAGCACGAAGCCGACCAAAGCAGCCGCCGGAGCCAGCACCGCGTAGGTCCTCCGCCGCTCTGTCGATTCTGACCACAGCCAGCGTAAGCCGAGCATCAGGAAAGCGCTCAGCCCAAACCCCGCCAGAATGCCAGACGCGGTGTTGATCCAATTGTGATCGTGGGGAAAGCGGATGACCAACCCAAAGCCCGCCGACAGCAGAATCCAGGTCACAAAATCCCAAGTCTTTGGCCGTTTGCGAAGATAGAAAACCAGTGCTCCTGCGATGGCCAGCGGCAAGTAAGGCACGGCCAGATTCAGCGAGTACGCCGCCAGCAGGAGAAACGCGGACCATAACGCGCTGCAGACGATCCAAAGCAGCTTACGTTCCGGACTCGACGATTTCCAGGTTTCCCAGGCCATGGGGTTGAAATGCGTTGGCTACGAACTGTTACGATTATGCACTGCGGCAGGAGAAGAAAGGGCTGAGCAATGGTGTGTAGAGTTCCTTTGGTAACCTCTTGCTGGAGTCAGTCTTACCCTGGCGAGACACGAGAAGCCTCACGCTTTCGTCTCTGGTTGCGAAACCTAGTGTGATCCTCCATGGGCGTGCGGTGAATTGGTTTGCAAGGAATGCCCGAGACTTGCCACGGTCCGAGGTTTACTCTGGTCATCCTTGCCGGCGTTATCGCGACGCGCATTTGAAGGGCGCATCGACTCGATGCAGATGACCTTGTCGGTAATCCGGGAGGCAATTTCATTGGGGTCGACCGGCATTCGCTGGCGGACTGGGTCAGGCAATTGGCTGATTAGCAACTGGTAGCTCTCACACTCGGCGTTGGGCGCGAATTCGAACCCCAGGGCATCCGCCACTCTACAGCCCAAACTGATCAAACCAATCAGGTCAAGCCGGCCTTCCTTCGTTCGGTCATGATGATGTGATGTGATGTCGATGAACACTTGCGGGAGACTCCAGGCCGTGGTCAGCAAACGTCCGGCCTCGCAATGATCCACTCCAAACAATTCGCGTTCTTTCTGAAGCACACACTCGGAAGTCCCCGTGGTGCTCTGGAAGAGCTGGTTATACGCATCGGGTTGCATCACCGCCAGGGCCAGGCGTCCGATATCGTGAATCAGTGCTCCGGTGTAGGCGGAATCCTTGTCCATCGAACTGGCTGCCGCCAATTCCTCGGCCACTGCTGCACAAGCCAGACTGTGACGCCAGGATGCGCGCAAGGCCGGAATGTGCAGCAAGTCTTCGATGTAGGCCCGCATGGCGATAGTGAGAGCCAAACCCTTCACACGTTCAAACCCAAGCAGAATCGTCGCCTGCACAGTACTGGTGATCTCGACACGAATCCCATAGAGCGGAGAATTGGCCAGCCTGAGGATTTCCCCTGCGAAGGCAGGATCCGCGGAAATCAAGTCGTGTAACTCAGAGAGCCTGGTTTCACTTTGCGAAACCAGTTGCAGGGCGCGAATGGCAACTGCGGGGAACGGCGGGAGGTCTACTAACTTCAACCGCCTGGCGATTCCGTCGGACTGGGCTGGCGTGGTCATGCTATGAACTCGGGAGGAACTCACACGCTAAAGGCTCGGACCAGTCGTCGAACAACTTGCTGATCAGAACCTATTGGGTCCCGTGTACTGCCATATCGGCATTTGAAGAACTTTTCTTTACTTGAAGCAGGTAAACTGAAGAAAGCACCGGCATGCGCGTGAGTAATCGCCTGCAGGTTACTCCCGGTCCGGTTGCCTGTGTTTTTCCGGGGTGAGTTGGCCGATATTCCTCGCCATGAGGGCAGAAACCCCGGTGCCAAGTTTCTCGTTCCAGGTCTGTGATTTCTGCAACCAGGGGACGTTTGTGAAAGCCTACGCCTGCCATTCCTTCGTGTACCTCAAGGGGACTCCCATGGAGCATTATCGTTGCGAGGAATGGACGGCCTGTGCGGAATGCGCAGCTCTCGTCGATAACGAACAATGGAGTGCACTCACTGATCGGGCCGTGCGTGCCTTTGTGAGGCAGCATCGCCCCCTGGATTACGATGTTCCCGCCCTGTGGGAGCACGTAAACGATCTTCACAGCGCCTTCCGTCAATACTTGATCCGCGAATCCTAGACGGTTAGGCGCTCTTGTCGGCTTCCGGAGCGGCGAAGGGAGCCGGGGACTCGGAAATGCGGCTCAGCATCTGGTAAACGGTATTTCGGCCGACCCCCAGGATCTCGGCGGCTTTGGCCTTGTTGCCTCCCACCAGATTGAGCACTCTCAACAGATAGCGCTGCTGCATGCGGTCGAGGGTCACGAGTTCCTCGTCTTCAAATTCCACTCCGGCCGCGGGGGCGCGCAGGATTTCCGGCAGATCCTGCAAATCAATGAGGCTACCGACACACATGATGCAACTTCCGCTGATGACGTTCTCCAGTTCGCGGACGTTCCCGGGCCATGGGTGAGCTGCCAGGCGGGTTTGCGCACGGCGGGTAATTCCAGTGATATCCCGCTTGTAGCGGGTGGCGTACTTTTCCAGGAAATGCCGCTGCAGCAGAGGCAAGTCTTCTTTGCGCTGAGCCAAGCGGGGCACGGAGATTTCGACTACGGACAAACGATAGAAAAGATCCTCGCGGAACTTTCCTTCAGCGACCATGCTGCGAAGATCGCGGTGGGTGGCCGCGATCACGCGAACATCGACGTGGCGAGTCGCCGGCGACCCAATCCGTTGCACCTCATGGTTCTGCAGGACGCGGAGCAGTTTGGCCTGCGCGGCCAGAGGAAGTTCACCCACTTCGTCCAGGAACACGGTGCCGCCGTTGGCGTATTCGAAAATGCCTTGCTTGTCTTGGGTTGCTCCGGTGAACGCCCCGCGCGTGTAGCCGAACAGCTCACTTTCGAGCAGAGTCTCCACCAGCGCCGAGCAGTTACAAACGGCAAAGGGTTCAGACGCGGCAGGACTGAGCCGGTGCAATGCTTTCGCGACCAGTTCTTTCCCAGTACCAGTTTCGCCGGTCACCAGCACCGATTGGAAATGGGGCGCAATCCGGCGGATCTTGGCGAAGACCTCCAGCATCAGTGGACTACGACCGATCATTCCTTCAAATTGGTAGACATCGATCAGGTCAAGATCCAAGCGGAAGGTTTTCTGGCGGGTCATGGCCTCCTCTACCAGATTCCGCACGCAAGTGCGCAGCCGGCCCACGTCCAAAGGCTTGGGCAGATAGTCACAGGCCCCTTTGCGGATTGCGTCGACCGCTGATTCGGTGGAGTAATAACCAGTCATCAGAATGAAATCGGTCCCTGGGTCTTTTGCCAACACACGCTCCAGCAACTCCAGTCCATTCATGCCGGGCAAGAGGAAGTCCGCGAGAACAATCCTCGGCCGCACTTGCATAAACCTCTCCAGCGCAGATTCGGCACTCGGCGCCGTGAACAGTTGGACTTTCTCATTCGACAACACATCTCGCACCAAGTCGAGATTTGCAGGCGTGTCATCGACCACCAGCATTTTGAGTCTGGCATCGTCCTGATTCACAGTAATCGCTCCTTTTCGACATTGCTGCTGGACCAGTGCGGCGGACCAGTTCTGCTGGGCACTTTGCCTGTTCCCCGAAGCTGAGTGAATTGCTCGGGAAACGGGATTAGGCTGCAGGAACTAATCATGTCATCTAGGGCGAGGATGCGCGCAGAAGAACCAGAATTTTCCGGATTTCGTAAATTACCCGGACGGTGGCGGCAACACCCAAGCATAAAATCCATTGAGCCCAGAGTAGCGCCATCGCGGCTCCTCCGCAAGTTTTTTAGCTCGAAATAACGCTTTTGCTCAGAACCGACGGCCGGTTCCAAGGCGTAAAAAACTCCGGGCGAGTAACGTAAAGTTAGGTAAAAATCAGATCAGTATGTGCTGCGGCCGGATCTCGCGGCCCTGCCCCACCACAATGCTCGCGCGTTCTATCACATTTCTCAGTTCCCGCACGTTTCCCGGCCAGGTATGTTGTTGCAACACTGCCATGGCTTCCGGGTGAAGCGCCACATCATGCGGGCAAAACTTGGTCAGGAAGCTCTGTGCCAGGAGAGGCAGGTCGTCTAAGCGGTCGCGCAGCGGAGCCAGTTGAATCGGGAAAATGGATAGCCGGTAAAACAGGTCTTCGCGAAAGTTGTGCTCCTGGACCAGACGGCGAAGGTTGGCGTTGGTGGCGGCAATTACGCGAACATCCACACGGAAGGTATCCGTACTGCCCAATCGTTGGACCTCGCCCTGCTCGAGAAAACGCAGGAGCTTCGACTGCAGGCCCAAAGGCAGGTCGCCGATCTCGTCGAGAAACAAGGTTCCGCCCTGGGCAGCGTGGATACGACCAATCCTGGATTGTACCGCGCCGGTGAAAGCTCCTTTTACGTAGCCGAACAACTCCGCTTCCAACAGTGCCTCAGGTATTGCCGCGCAGTTGATGACAACGAATGGCTTCACACGACGCTGGCTCAGTTGATGCAGGGCTCGGGCCACAACATCCTTACCCGTCCCGCTCTCGCCCGTGATCAGCACGGTGGTGTCGCGCTGTGCCACCAGCCGCACCATAGAAAACAAGTGTTGTACGGAAGGTGAGCGGCCCACGAACCCGGGCAGGCCGTCGGGACTAAGACATTCATCCCCCACTTCGGAAATCGCTGCCTTGTCGCTGACGCTGAAGGGCGCTCCGCGCTCAATCTTGCGCACAACTTCGAAGGTGACCGAGTTCGGGGATGCGGTGGCGACGATGGGTCTCCCGGTGTGGGGATTGATAGGGATCACAGTAACTGCCGGGTGCTGTGACCGCACGATGTCCCTGAACTCATCTACCTTTAGGTCGGGAAGGCCGGGGTCGAGCAACACGAAATGAATATTTTCTACTTCGATCTTCTCCAGAGCTTCGGCGCCACTGGTGGCCTCGTTCAGGACCCAATCCTCCGATTGAAGCCTCGAAGCCAAGTTTCGGCGCAAGTCCAAGCTGGAACTGACAATCAAGAGACTCGGCACATTGCCCTTTTCCGGCAGGCTGGTGGAAAAGTGGACGGGTGCGGTCACGCTAGACATGTTGGGCAGTCCTCTCTCCTGGGTGAAGGGCCGCTGATTGCAGCTGGGATGACGGCTGGGTTGAGTGAATGAGTTCGCGAACGTGATCAAAGCCAGCGACGACTCTTTGCAACTCATCGATGGCGCGCTCAAGGGATTTTCGGTACTCCTCGATGGTTCCTGACTTGAGCAGTGACAGCTCAAGTAGACCTTGAAGCACAGTCAGAGGCTGGGCAGTCTGGTGCAGCTCCTGCGAAACTGCACTGGCGATTTCGCGGTTCATGGCCTGCATTCGTTCTGCGTTCTGGGGAAACGTTGACATGATGAGCCGTCTAGTTACCTGAAAGCACGTAACCAACGCCCCGAATGGTGCGCACTAGCTTGAGGGGGAAGTCTGTGTCCACCTTGTCGCGGACGTATTTCACGTAGACGTCCACCAGATTGGTGCTGCCGTCGTATGTTTCCCTCCAGACGTTCTCCATGATCATGGCCCGGGTGACCGGACGCCGCGCGTTCGTCATGAGGTACTCCAAGAGCGCGAACTCCTTGGCGGTCAGTTCGAGCTTGCGCCCGGATCGCTCCACGCGAAACTCCGACCGATTCAGAATCAAGTCAGCCACCTGTATAGGGCCGGCCAGCGTGTGGCCGCTGTTCCGGCGCATTAGGGCGCGCGTGCGAGCGGTAAGTTCCTGGAACGAAAAAGGTTTGATCAAGCAATCGTCGGCTCCGCTGTCGAGGGCCGTGATTCGGTCCTCCAGGCGGTTTCGGGCTGTCAGGACCAGGATGGGCAGACTCGGCGCGTGGGGCCGAACCTGCTTCAGGACCGACAAACCATCGAGCTTGGGAAGATTGAGATCGAGAATGAGCAGGTTGTAAGAGGTGTGGGAGAGGGCTTGGACTGCAGCTTCGCCATCGTGGGCCAGGTCTACAGCGTACTGGTTACCGCTAAGTCCGCGTCGCAGAAAGTGTGCGAGCGGGATGTCGTCTTCAGCCACTAAAACTTGCACCGGGGGGAAGGAGTGCCCGGCGGATTTGGTCTGGTTGTCCGACACTTCGTGTTCCATGACTCTCCTATCGCAAGCGTTGAAACGTTGGTAGAGCGACATCAACTACGAAAGCAGATTTCGCGAAGCAGAAACGGACCAGGAGACAGCGGGGGAGGATTGATCGGGCTGATTACCTGACGAAGGGACTATTGCAATTAGATAGCCTTAACGCGTCACTAATTTAACTCTATGATTCTCATTGATTCCACATCGGATTGCGAGAAAACTGCGGTGGGATCGCGTTGCGAATCTGCTCTCTAATCGTACACGTGTCATGAATTCGAACAGTTTGGAAACTGTAACAAGCAGACAGGTGGGATCACGTAGTCAGGGGATGATCTGTGAAATGATTTGCTCCTCTGGCGCTATTCTTCCTTCTTCGGGATGTCTTTTGACGGAGCGTCGGAAGGCTGCGATCCTGTCGTATTCGCAGCGCTTGCGGGAGAGGCAGTTGCGTCCACGTATTGAACGATGAGGGAAATGCGGCGATTCGAGGGATCCAAGGGATTGCTCGGTGTGCGCAGTCGTTGGTCAGCGAAGCCCCTCACCTGGGCGACCTGATCCTCTCGGACACCGTTTTCCTGCATCAGTCGCCGTGCCGAGTTCGCCCGATCCGAGGAGAGCTCCCAATTTCCATAGTCTCCTGTCCTCGCATAGGGCTTGGAGTAGGTGTGCCCCTCGATGGAGAGTTTGTTGGGAAGTTTTCCCAGTTCCTGGGCCAGCAGGACCAACAACTCCTTGCCATCATCGTTGGGCCGAGTGTTGCCGCTCTCGAAAAATGTTCCCTTGGCTGACTCCAGCAGCTCGATGCGGAGCCCCTCGGCAGTTACCGTCATTTGGATCTGGTTTTTCAGCTTATCGAAGTCGTCCATCTTGCGAACCGCCTTCTGCAACTGTTCCTTCAGCATCGCCATGTTGTCTTTGGTGAGGCTGAAGTTGTCGCCGGAGCCTCGCTGGTCGGTCCCCACCAGTTTGGAAGTGCCGGAGGGGTCCTTGAAATACCCGCCCACCGCTTCCTGAATCTGCTTGCTGCTGTTCATCAGCCAGAGGACGATGAACAACGCCATCATGGCAGTTACGAAGTCGGCATACGCGACCTTCCAGGCGCCTCCATGATGTCCGCCATGCCCGGCTTTCTTTTTAACAACGATGATGGGACGGGTTGTGGTAGCCATTGCCACTATTTCCTCTTTAGGCAGAGGCCGCCTTGGCTGCGGCAGGTGGCGCTTCGGCGGTCCCGCCTCCACCGCGGCAGGCTTTCTCAACCTCCTGGAACGATGGGCGCAGGTGCCCGGGGATGGCTCGCCGGCCAAATTCTACAGCCATGATGGGAGCGCTTCCCTTGAGAAACGAGATCATTACAACGCGCAACACGTAGAGATAAGCGTGTTCTTCATCGGCCGCCTTTGCCATATTCGCGGCGAGTGGTCCCACCAGGCCGTAACACAGCAGAATGCCGAGAAACGTTCCCACCAGGGCGGCGGCCACCTTTTTCCCGATCTCCTCCGGCGGCCCGCCTAACGCACCCATCGTGATGACGACGCCAAGCACGGCCGCAACGATCCCCAAGCCTGGCAATGAATCGGCCATAGTGCTCAAGGCAGAGACCGGCTGGCTGGAGTCGTGATGATGAACTTCCATGTCGAGGTCCAGAAGCTGATCCAGGTCAAAAGCCTCGGTGCCGGTGATTGCCATCCGCATGGTGTCACAGAGAAAGTCCCGGGCATGGTGGTCTTTCAGAAAAACCGGGTACTTGGAAATGATGGGGCTCTTGGAAGGTTCTTCGACATCACCCTCTAGCGCCATGAGGCCTTCCTTGCGCGCCTTATTGAACAAGGTGAACATCATCTTGAGCAGGTCGATGTAGCGCGCTTTGGTAATCCCAGATCCTTTGAATACCCCGACCACCCCACCAGCGATTTCCTTCAGGATGTGCAGAGGATTTGCAATCAGAACAGTTCCGATTGCCGCCCCGCCGATGATGATGAGTTCGGCCGGCTGCATCAGCACCTTGAGGTTGCCATGTTCCATCAGATAGCCGGCGCAGATGGCACCAAAAACCACTACGATTCCGATAATGGCAAACATAAGGTCTCAGTGAGCGAACCGCCCTGGTTCGTCCCATGCGGACGACAGAGGGCCATCTCTTATCGGCACTAAGGCCTTTAAACCTTAGGCAGTTTTGACTTACTGGCCGGCCTGGTTGGAGGGTAAGGAGCCTGCCCGGGAAGTGTGAGCCACGATGACCAGATCGACCCGCCGGTTGGTTCTTCGTCCTTCTTCCGTATCGTTGCTGGCCAAGGGCCGATATTGCGAGTAGCCGGCCGCAGAGATCAGCCGGGGATCAAACCCATGCTGTTCGACGAGCAGGGAAACCACTTCCGTGGCGCGCGCGGTCGAGAGCTCCCAATTCGATTTGAATTGGCCGGTGTGGATGGGCTTGTCATCGGTGTGCCCTTCCACCCGAATCTGAAAGCCTTTCTCGTTGAGCACGTGAGCGATGCGGGTCAAGGTGGATTGACCGTCAGAGAGGAGAATGGCATCTCCGCTGTTGAAGAAACCCACTTCCCGCAGGCTCACGATCAGGCCCTCAGGCGTAACTCTCATCTCTATCTCATGTTTCTTGATTTGCTCGCCGAGCGCATCTTCCAAATCGTGCTTCAGTTTATTGACGTCCGGGCCGTAACCGCTACCCGACCCTGCACCGTGCAAAGTACTGGCGATCTGGGTCAGATCCGGCAGCTTTTCCGGCGCGTTCTGGGGGATGGGAGGCGCCGACTCCTGGCGCAGGACCGGCCCAGGGGCATTGCCCGAGAACACTCCGAGCTCCTGGAATGCCCCTTGAATAGCCGCGGAAACCTGAGCGACCTTTTTGTTGTCCACCTGGGACGAGGCGTAGAGCACGACGAAAAATGCAAATAGCAAGGTGATAAAGTCGGCGTAGGAAACCAGCCAGCGCTCGTGATTGACGTGCCCCTGTTTTTTCGCCCGCCGGCTCATGCGGGTTCGGCCTCGGCTTCGGGTTTGTGTTCGTGGAGATAGCCAAACAGCTTGGTTTCCAGCATGCGTGGGTTCATACCTTCCAGGATCGAAATGACGCCTTCCAGGGTCATCTCGTGCCACACTTGCTCTTGCCGACTCTTGATCTTGAGCTTTCCAGAAGACGGTAGGAACAGAAGATTTGCCGAGCCGACGCCGTAGATGGTGGCCACGAACGCCACCGCGATGCCCCTTCCCACTTCATCAATATTCTGCAGGTGCTGCATCACCTGGATCAGACCGAGAACGGCGCCAATGATTCCGATGGTGGGTGCGAATCCGCCAGCCGACTCGAAAACCTGGGCGATCTTCTCGGCGTGTTCTGCCTGGTTATCCAGTTCGAGTTCCATCATCTTCCGCAGTTCCTGAGGGTCGGTGCCGTCCACCGCCAGCATCAGGGTCTTCTTCAGGAACGGGTCTTCGATCTTTGCCAGCTCCGAGTCGAGCGAAACAATTCCGTCCTTGCGAGCCCGCTGCGCGTAGCCTACCAATTCTTTAATCAGCTGGGTCGGATCCTGGTCTTTGTCCAGAAACACGTGAGCCATCTTCTTGAAAGCCTGCATCACCACTGACATGGGAAACTGCACCATGACTGCGCCGATGGTGCCGCCAAATACGATCATGGCGGCGGTCGGTTGCAGGATCTGAGCGATCTTGCCGCCTTCAATGAGAAGGCCAGCGACAATTCCACCCACTGCCAGGAAGATGCCTACGATCGTGCTCTTAT
>Ga0187817_10000225_pt1 | contig 22389 bp, 21 predicted proteins | sample NC_wetland_sal_i_17_FD_132431 | JGI IMG/M metagenome (GOLD analysis project Ga0187817, IMG submission 132431) | Wetland sediment microbial communities from Neuse River Estuary, North Carolina, USA - SO4_2 | ecosystem: Environmental > Aquatic > Freshwater > Wetlands > Sediment | place: USA... | reverse complement strand
CGCTGTGAGGTCAGCTACTGATGTATGGACCCGGCCGTGCGTCGCAAGAGTAATGAGGCCGCCGCCCGCCTTTCGCACTCCATAAAAAAGGATCCAACGTGAAGCGAAACCCGACCAAGGCCGCAGCTCCCGGAGCCCGAGGCCGAAGCTCCCGATGTCGGGCGCAGCCGTAGGCAAGACTGTGTTCGTTGGCGATGCCGACAATAAGGCCCTTTTTGCCACTCAGCGTGTTCGTGACATTCTCCTCGATCCGATGCTGATCAGTTGCCGGGTCATCCCAGTTTCGACGCGGCGAAGATGGCGCTCGTATCCGGACACGTAGGGCTCGAACAGCCGGATAGCATTGTTCCTGATCTCCGACGGCGGGTCGCCACCTCGTGCGAGTCTCGCTTAGCGTTCGAGAACGTATTGCCCTGGCGCGGCGCCGAGCGGCGGATAGCCCTTATCGGGCGCCCCGAGCGCCGGCGGCGCCCAGCGGATTTGCGCTCCAGCCATCGGCGCCTCTTCGTGTATGACCCGCCTCGCGGTGAGCTCGCCTTCCGACGAATGTTAGCCCCCTTTGATCGTCTTGGAAGACGGACTTCACTTAGGGTCCACCTACTTACCCTCGTCGGAAAACAAAGCGGATTCGACAGCGAACTTGCTTACATGCTGACAGAGACTTAGCGGGCCCGTGGCCCGCGCGCCTGCTCCAAATACTGCGCGAGAAGGTGCCGGAAAGCGGCAGGATCGAAAAGGACTTCTGAGGCGAAAGCCGGTGTCCTGGGGCTGTAGATGCTCATGCCGCTTAGCCACCGCCCCTTCCTTCTACGGCGCAGACGGGGTCCCCCCGAGGTCACAGTCACCCCAGGCCACCCCAGGCCGTCTTCGTGACATTCTGGCTGTTACCCCATGGTTTACCCCAGGTTCTCTCGGCTCGAAGCCTTTGGCCGCTAAAGCCTCGAACCATTGGTGACCCCGGCAGGATTCGAACCTGCGACCCTCAGATTAGGAATCTGATGCTCTATCCTACTGAGCTACGGGGTCTGCCGATGCGCGGATGCCTCGGATGCGCCGGCGCAATCTCTATAGGCCTATCTGCCGTGCGATCCTTGCGCAAAGATGCGTGGCACTCGCTTCAAGTGGCGTTGCGAATCGCAAAACGAGCGTCGCCTACGAATCTTTCTTAACAAGGTTGTAGAACAATATAGGAGCACACTGTAAAGTGGAAAGGGGGGTTTCCATGCCGCATCTCCGCTTTCTCGCTCTTAGTTCCCTATCCTTCAGTCCCCGCCGGCTCACGCGCCACAAAGCGACCAATTTCGGGCTCGTTGCCGCGGTCTCCCTTTCCTTCGCCCTGATCTCGGCTCAGGCTTTTGCTTGCGATCTCTCGGAGCCGCAGAGAGGTGCTCAAGTTTATATCATGAAGGGCAACGAGCGCGTCTGGCTGCATGGCGAGCTTGTCGCGAAGGGCTCGCGAGAGTCTACTCCTTCCCCGACAACCATGCTTGCGTGAGCGACCTTCTCGCGCGCGAAGCCGATGCGCGCGCGAAGGGCGCCGGTGTAGGGGGGTCTGGGCCTATCGTGTCCTTGCTGCCGACAATGTGGAGCGCCTCGGATGCTGGACCCGCAGCTACCAGCTCGTCGAAGGCGTGGTGGCGCAAGTTGGCGAGTCCACAGATCGAATCTACCTCAACTTCGACAGGGATTAGCGGAAGGATTTCACCGTCCTCATCGACCGGAAAGACAACGACGCCATCAAGGCGGCGGGTATCGATACCAAAGCGCTGACCGGCAAGAGACTGAGAGTGCGGGGTTAGATCGAGTGGCGGAATGGGCCCATGATCCACGTCACATATGTTGAGCAGATTGAGCCGTTGCCAGCCGGCGGAAGCCCCTTGCCGCAGGTCCCACCGCAGGGCCCGGAGGCGCAGCCGGCAGGCAAATGCGCTTTAGCCGCCGCTCGCCTCGGCGGCGTCCGGGCCTGACGCGTCGAGACTCGGTGAGTTCGATTAGGCCGCGCGGGTGCGCGCGTCCGCCTCGGCCACAAGCTTCGCGTGGCGTGCAGTCTTGGCGAGCACGTCGTCGATCTTCGCGACAGCGCTTGCCTCGTCCATGCGTTCGACCGCCGCGATCTCCCGGGCCATGCGGTCGAGAGCCGCCTCATAAAGCTGCCGCTCTGAGTAGGACTGCTCGGGCTGCGCCTCGGACCGATACAGGTCGCGCACCACCTCGGCGATGGCCACGAGGTTGCCGGAGTTGATCTTGGCTTCGTACTCCTGCGCTCGGCGCGACCACATGGTGCGCTTGACGCGAGCCTTGCCTTTCAGGGTGCCGAGCGCCTTCTTGACAATCTTGTCTTCGGAGAGCTTGCGCATGCCGACGGTCTCAAGCTTGCCCGTAGGCACTCTAAGCGTCATTTTGTCCTTTTCGAAGTTGATGACGAACAGCTCGAGCGTGGCGCCGGCAATCTCCTGCTCTTCGATGCTTACAATGCGACCAACGCCATGGGCCGGATACACAATATACTCGTTGGTACGAAAACCGTGTCTCTGCTGCGGTTTCTTCTTCTCGGGCATTACTCTCGTCTCACTCTGTTAACTTAACGTGGTGGGCGCGCCGCCCTATCGATCATTCCGCCGCCTCCACACAAACCTTTGACCCGTCCTCCCCGCCTGTGGGGCGGGCGCCGATCCAGGCTTGTCGTGGCAGTGAGCGCAAGAAGTTACGTCGATCATGGGGCCCCCCGATCGCGTCACCTCCCTCAAGACGGAAAAAAAGCGTACCCGCAACTAGGGACGCCTCTCTTGATGCTCACTGGCGGCAATCCGCGCCATTTCAACATCAAGATAACACAATCTTAGTAAATCGGAAAGTCATGCGGTGCCGCAGCAAGGCCCATTTTGCGATGCAACATGCGACATTTTGACAGTAAGGTGAATATTTTGCAGCGGTCCTGTCTTAATCGCCTTCGCCGGGGTCGACGCTGAAATATTTGTCGAATTTCTCGGGCTCGCTGACAAAGGCGTCGGCATCGGCGGGGGCCGGCTTCTTGGTGGTGATGTTTGGCCAAACTTCCGAATATTGGCGATTTATATCGAGCCAGCGGTCGAGCGCGGGCTCGGTGTCCGGCTTGATCGCGTCGACCGGGCATTCTGGCTCGCATACCCCGCAATCGATGCATTCATCGGGGTGTATGACGAGCATGTTCTCGCCCTCGTAGAAGCAGTCCACGGGGCAGACTTCGACGCAATCGGTGTATTTGCACTTGATGCAGACTTCAGTGACGACGTACGTCATCTATCCTACTTGGCTTAGGGTTCCAGCGGGCGCCAGGCCCTTGGTTCCGGCCCAACAGGTTCCCGAGACTTGCCGCCGATGAGGGGCCTTGCCTATCCCAATCGCGCGACCAGCACAAGGCAAGCGGTTGCCATCGCAGAACCCCCTTGACGGCGCGGGCGCGCGCCCTTGCAAAGCCTCAAACATCATCAGCCTTGATCGCGTCGAGCCGCCTGCGGTCGCGCTTGGTGGGCCGCAGCCCGCGGTGAAGCTCGATGCGCGCAAGCTCCACTGCCGGGGCAGCCACCTTGGGGGACCAAGTCCTCGTAGAGAGACCGCGCGGTTGCCGCCGGGCCCCGCTGCAGCGCCTCTCCCGCGACGCGCACGACAAAAAGATGGCCAGCCGCTGCTCCGGTTCCTGTAACCACGTCGCCGAGCCACACGTGGCGGCACGCTTTCCGCGCGCGCTCACCTTTGATCCTGACCTTCCCCGCCTCGATCAGCTTGGCGGCAAGCGACCGCGTCTTCACGAGCCTTGCGCACCAGAGCCATTTGTCGAGCCGCTGTCCTTCCATCTTAAGCGTCAGTTACCTTCCGGGCGCCGGGCAGCAAGATTGCGGCGAAGCTCGGCGAGCACGGCGAAAGGCGAGCTGTCGGGGGCGCGGGGCCGCTCCTTCCACTCGAGGCGTGGCATGGGTTCACGCTGGCGCGGCGCTCGAGATTGGCGCTCGCGACGCCGCGGCTTGCCCTTCGCCTGATTGGCGTGCGGCTCACGCGCATCCTTGCGTTTGCCAGGGCGCCAAATCTCGTCGAAGGCGATGGGCGCCGGAGCTCCCGGCTCGCCCGAGATATTGGTCGGTTCAACTATCTCGACCGTCGGCGCGTCGGTTTGTACGGGCTTGCGCCGCTCCCGCCGGAAGCCGAGCGCCTTCAGGATCGAGGCGAAGTCCTCGCCAGAGCAGCCGACCACGCTCATCAGCTCAGGCGCAACGCGGAAGCCACCGTCACCGGTCGTGCCAGAGGGCGCGGGCTCGCCGCCCTCCGCCGGGCGCCAGGTGACGCGGGTGCGGATGAGATCGGACAGACGCTCGAGCATGTCGATGCGAACCGCGCGAGTGCCAGCGATCTGGAAACCCGCAGCATGCCAATAGGGCTCCGGTACGCTCGCATCGGCCTCGACCGAGGTCAGTCCCTGCCGGGGCCGGGGCGGCAGCGCATCGGCATCGATGCCATTGCTCCGGCCGGAATGGAGTGCCCAGAGCAGCAATAGCAGGTTTGCGGCGGCTGGCTTGAGCAGGGCCGGGATGTAGATGTTGAAGGCGCCGAAACGCACGCCGTATTTGCGGAGCTGCGCACGGGCGCTTTGGTCGAGCGCCTTGACCTCGTTCGCCACGGCGTCACGGCGGAGCACGCCGAGGGTCTCGGCGAGGCGAAAGGCCAATCCGCGGGCGAGCCCCGATAGGTCCGATGCTTCGCTCAGCGCTACGAGAGGGCTGAGCCTCGCGTTAAGCTGCGCGGAAAGCCAAGCTTCCATGCGCCGCAAGATCTGCGCGCGCTCGATAGGCCCGAGATGCTCGTCGGCAAGCACCTGAATCTTGGGCTTGAGTGGGCCATCGCCGCGTTCGAGCCGCGCGATCTCTGAGTCGCGCCAGGCAATTCGGCCGTTTGGCTTCAGCACGATGGCGTCGTCACTCGCCACGGCGAGTGCCGCGGCGCGGGCGCCAAGCTCGTGGGCAAGCACCTTGACGGCGGCGTGGCGCGCCGCGCGTCCGTGAATGCCGTCGCTGCTCGCGTCCGGCGTAAAGCGGAACCCGTCGAGGTGGCCGACATAATGATCCTCAACCAGGATGCGACCGTCAGCACCGATTTCCGCAATGAGCTCTTCCTTGTCGCGCAGGCGCCGCATCAACGCGCTTGTCCGCTTGTCGACGAAGCGATGGGTCAGCCGCTCATGAAGTGCGTCCGACAGCATGTCCTCGACAGCCCTGGTTCGCCCTTGCCAATGCTCAGGATCTTCGAGCCATTGCGGCCGGTGGGAGACGAAGGTCCAGGTGCGAATTTGCGCGAGACGATTGGACAGCGTGTCGAGATCGCCATCGGTGCGATCAGCGAGCGCAACTTGGCGTGCGAACCAGTCGGCGGGAATTTTGCCGGCATCGCTCATGACGAAGCGATAGAGCGTGCCGACGAGCTCAGCGTGACTTGCCGCGGAAATCTTCCGGTAGTCCGGGATCTGGCACATCTCCCACAGAAGTCCGACCCCGGCGCGCCCAGAGGCAAGCTCGCGAACGCCGGCGTCATGGCTCACATTTTCCAGTGCGATCACGTCGTCGACCATGCGCGAGCGGATGAGCCGCGGATGGTCCGGCCTCTCGCGCAAGCTGTCCTTCAGGCTCTCGATGGAGCCGAAATCGAGCTTGCGGTTGCGCCATTGCAGCATGCCGACCTGATCGAAGGCGTGGTTCTCAAGGCGGTCGATTAGCTCGGCTTCAAAGGGAGGAACCTGTCCGGTCACTCTAAAGGTACCGTCGTTCATGTGACGCCCGGCGCGGCCTGCGATCTGGCCAAGCTCAGCTGGGGTCAGATCGCGATGCACCTGACCGTCGAATTTGCGTAAAGCTGCGAAGGCCACATGATCGAGATCGAGATTGAGGCCCATACCGATAGCGTCGGTCGCCACCAGAAAATCGACATCGCCGTTCTGATAGAGCGCGACTTGGGCATTGCGGGTGCGCGGGCTCAAGGCGCCGAGCACCACGGCAGCGCCGCCGCGCTGGCGCCTGACGAGCTCGGCAATCGCGTAGACGTCGTTGGCGGAGAAGGCGACGATGGCGGAGCGGCGCGGCAGCCGCGTGATCTTCTTGTCGCCGGCATAAGTGAGCGTGGAAAGGCGCGGTCGCGACACGATGTTGGCGCCAGGCAGCAATTCGCGGATCGCGTCGCGCATGGTCCCGGCACCGAGCAGCAGCGTCTCGCTCAGGCCCCGCGCATGGAATAGGCGATCGGTGAAGACGTGACCGCGCTCGCCATCGGCCGCGAGCTGAATCTCGTCGACGGCAACGAAGTCGGCCTCAAGATCGAGAGGCATCGCCTCGACGGTGCACACATAGTAGCGGGGCGAGGGCGGCTTGATCTTCTCTTCGCCGGTGATGAGCGCAACCTTGCTCGCGCCGATGCGAGCCACGATCTTGTCGTAGACCTCGCGCGCGAGCAGCCGCAGCGGCAAGCCGATGATGCCAACGTCATAGGCGAGCAGGCGCTCTATGGCGAGATGGGTCTTGCCGGTGTTGGTGGGCCCAAGAACCGCGGTGACGCCGCGTCCGCGCACAGGTCCCGAGCTTGAGAGGAGTCGGCTCATTCTCGCTTTCCTAGGGCCTACGGATAGCGTATCGGCATGCGCCAACTCGGGTCGGAACGAGGGGGGAACGAATCTCGTCCGAATCGCTGACTCTGACCATTCGGATTTCGTTCTTTGTCGCATTCACGAGATCGAATCCACTCTGTCAAATGCCGCCGTCAGACGCGCCTTCAAGACGCTGAATCAGCCTGTTGAGGCGAGAGCCTCGCGAAAGGCTCAGAGCACTCAGGGGGAACAAGGGGAACGGAACACGGACGAATCAGGGGCGCGTTAATTTTCGGCATCTGTTCGCTACTACATATTGTGCTTTGAGGCCTCGCCGTTAACCCTGTCGCGCGACCTTGAAGTTTTTGGGCTTACGGCAATTGGTCGAGGCTGGCGCGCTTTGCGCCTCTCTGAATCTCGAATGAGGTCGATGTCGCCGAGCCGTAGCCCACAAGGGTCGGCAGCACAATGCGGTAAGGTACATACATTTCCGTGCCGGGGAGCGAGACGAGCCAGACCTCGATGTCATTTGTCTCCGACATCAGCTTGATGCCAGGATTGTCCGGCCGGTAACCGGAGATGGGAATGAACTTCACGCCGCAGACCGCGGCGAACCCCGAGTAGCCAGTCGATGCATTCTTGTCCAGCTTGGCCGTGCGTTTCGGCTTGAGGATGAGGTTGAAACGCTGCTCGCCGTCGAACACCGGAACGGTCTGATCGCAGACTTTCAAATCGCCATTGGGGTTTTCGGAACGCGCATAGAGAAACGCCGCCGTCATGGGGTCGAGCACGCGCTCGAGCTGCTCTTTGGTGGTGGGGATGACATGCGGATTGGGTCGCTTCTTCGGCACTCGCGAAATTTCCGTGACGGCGCCACCGTCGAAGGTCATGCGAAGCTGTTGGCTTTTGTCTCCGCCCACGAAGTTGAGCGCATACATTGCCGGCTCCGGGACGGAACCAGCGAATTTGCCCCTGCTCGCCGTGGTGCCGCGCCACTCGAAGAGCAGCCCCTCCAGAACGGAGAAGCGGCCTTCGCCCTGCATCTCATAGTCGGTCCCACGGAAGACCGTCGTGAGCCGGAAATCCCCGAGATTGAAGCCGGCCAAATCCACGCGGTAGACGGCCGTGATCCGGTTTGCCGATCCTATGCTGCTTTCGGCATAGGCGGAGTCGCCCGCCGGGCCGCCGCTCAGTCCGCAAGCGAGGACTGCGACCGCTGGAAGGCTCAGACAGTGTCTCGCAATAGGCATGCCCCAGACCCTGGACTGACGGTGCCGTAAGGTAGGCGCCCCAGGCCGAATTTCAGGTTATTCGCAGAATTCGTCAATTCTGAGGTTGAAGCGTGCGGTTTTCGTTGCCTTGACCGTCGGCGGTCTCGCCCGTATATCTCCGCCCAACTTCGCGGGAACGCTCGACTTCTTCGGCTTGTCGTTCCGCATCCACCTGCTTGTAAGCACGTTTAAAGACAAGGACTAAGTACGATGGCCCGTCGTTGCGAGCTGACCGGCAAAGCGGTGCTTACCGGTAACAATGTCAGCCATGCTAACCGCAGAACCAAGCGCCGCTTCCTGCCCAATCTGTGCAATGTGACGCTGGAAAGCGAAGCTTTGAAGAAGCGCGTGCGGCTCACAATCAGCGCCGCGGCGTTGCGCTCGGTGGAGCACCGAGGCGGGCTTGATGCCTATCTGCTCAAGTCCGGCGACGATGAACTCTCGCTGAAGGCAAAGCGCCTTAAGCGCGAGATCGCCAAGGTGCAAGGCGCGCAAGCCCAGGCATCCTAGCGGGCGCTTGGCCTCGGCAAGCACGGGCTTCGCATCCGGCACTGCGAATTGCATCAAGAGCGTCCGCTGTAGCGCGCTGTAATTGTCGTCTGATATCAGGGTGAGGTGGTCTCGCCTTAGTCCACCCCGCCAGACGAGCTTGTCGAAGTCCTTGCGCTCAGGATTGTCACGATCGAAGTCGATGGGTATCGCGGTGATCTTGACCGGCTTGGCAGCTTCGAGCACGGTTGCCGGCTTGTTGGCGAAGGCCGGCGCGAGGTGATAAGGGAAGCCGCGGCGAGGATTGCCGCGATGCTGTTGCGCAAGGCTTTCGCCGACACGAACGCCACGGCGCCGAGCTAATTCAGCTTGCGGCGCTTGGCGCGGGCGGCCCCCGGCGCCGCGCGGTAAAATTGGCGCCAGGCAAGATCCTCGTCGAACAGCTCGGCGAGCTTGTCGGTCATGACGCCGGCCAACTCCTCGGCATCGGTCACCGTCACGGCGCGCCGATAATAGCGCGTCACGTCGTGACCGATGCCGATGGCAACGAGCTCGACAGACGAGCGGGTCTCGATTTCCTCGATCACTTGGCGAAGATGGCGCTCAAGATAAGAGCCGGAATTGACCGAGAGCGTCGAATCGTCGACCGGCGCACCGTCGGAGATCATCATCAGAATTCGCCGTTGCTCGGGCCGCGCAAGCAGGCGGGTGTGCGCCCAGGCAAGCGCCTCGCCGTCGATATTCTCCTTGAGCAGGCCTTCACGCATCATGAGTCCGAGATTGCGGCGAGACCGCCGCCAAGGCGCATCGGCGGACTTGTAGACGATGTGGCGGAGGTCGTTGAGCCTGCCGGGGAAGGCAGGCTTGCCGGCGTTGAGCCATTGCTCGCGGGCGTGGCCACCTTTCCAGGCGCGGGTGGTGAAGCCAAGGATCTCCACTTTCACGCCGCATCGCTCGAGCGTGCGGGCGAGGATGTCGGCGGAGCAGGCGGCGACCATGATCGGCCGGCCGCGCATTGAACCGGAATTGTCGAGAAGAAGGGTCACCACAGTGTCGCGGAACTGGGTGTCGCGCTCCTGCTTGAAGGAGAGGGGATGCATAGGGTCCACGATCACGCGGGCCAGCCGCGCAGCATCGATCAAGCCCTCATCAAGGTCGAAGTCCCAGCCGCGGTTCTGTTGCGCGAGCAGTCGGCGTTGCAGACGGTTAGCGAGCCGCGCCACGGCGCCGTGCAGCGCTTGCAGCTGCTTGTCGAGGAACGCGCGCAAGCGCTCGAGCTCGTCCACGTCGCAGAGCTCTTCGGCGCCGACGATCTCGTCATAGGCGCGGGTGAAGACCTTGTAGCCGAAGGCCTCCGGGTTATCGAGGACCGAGAGGTTGGGGCACCAGGGCTTAGGCCGGCGGATGCCCTCGGGCGTGTCGGGCTCGCGATCGAGACGATCGGCCGCGCCTTCCTCCCGCTCGTCGAGGGTCTCGTCGATCATGGCATCCTGGTCGGCCTGACTTTCGGAGGCAAACTCAGCGCGCTCCCGCCCTTCGGCGTCTTCATTCTCCGCATCGGCGGCCGAGGGCTCAGGCTCTCCTTCCTTGCCCTCGTGTTCTTCCTCGCCGGTCTGGTCGAGCTGGTCGGCAAGGTTTAAGGCGGCGAGCAGGTCGCGCGCGAGCCGGCCAAAGGCATCCTGGTCGAAGATCGTATCAGGCATGCGATTGAGCACCGTTCTTGCGCGGCCCTCGATCCAGGGACGCCAGAGATTGGCGATCGCGCGCGCCTTGGCCGGAGGGGCAAGCCCGGTCAGCCGCTCGCGCACGAGAAGGGCAAGCGCCTCCGGCAGCGGCGCCTCTGAGCGGTCGGTCGCCTCGCTGATCCGGCTTCGCTCATAACGTTGCTCTAGGCGTGCGGCAAGATTGGCCGAGACGCCTTCCATGCGCTGAGCGCCGATGGCCTCGACCCTCGCTTGCTCGATCGCCTCGAACACGGCGCGCGCCTCGCCGCGGGACGGCGCGAGCTTCGCGTGCAGGTTCGGGTCATGGCAAGCAACGGCAAGCGCTGCAGCGTCGGCATGACCGCGGATCACCGCGATCTCGCCTTTAGTCGGAACGCGCGAAGGTTCTGGCAACCGCGCAGTCTTGCCGAACAGGCCAGTCGGCTCGTTGCTGAAGATGACCTCCACAGCGCTGTCGCAGGCAATGGACCGGGTGGCAGCCGTGAGCGCGCGCTTGAACGGATCGAGCGGCCCCTCCTTCCGCTTGCTCAGGCCCATGGTCAGCTCAAGGCCACGTTGGCGGTCGACTGGGGCAGGTCCTCGCCGAAGCAACGCTGGTAGAACTCGGCGATCAGACCACGCTCGAGCTCATCGCATTTGTTGAGGAAGCTCAGCGCAAAGGCGGTGCCGACGTCGCCAAAGATCTCGGCGTTCTCGGCCCAGGTGATCACCGTGCGCGGGCTCATCACCGTGGAGAGGTCGCCATTCATGAAGGCGTTGCGGGTGAGCTCCGCCACGCGCACCATGTTGCCCACGATCTTGCGGCCGGCATCGGTGTTCCAGCTCTTGGCCTTGGCGAGCACGATGTTCACCTCGTCGTCGTGCGGCAGATAATTGAGGGTGACGACGATCGACCAGCGGTCCATCTGTCCCTGATTGATTTGTTGCGTGCCGTGGTAGAGGCCGCTCGTGTCGCCAAGGCCGATGGTGTTGGTGGTGGAGAAGAGACGGAAGGCCGGATGCGGCCTGATCACCTTCGACTGGTCGAGCAGAGTGAGCTTGCCAGAGACTTCGAGCACCCGCTGGATCACGAACATCACGTCCGGTCGGCCGGCGTCGTACTCGTCGAAGACCAGCGCGGTATTGCTCTGCAGCGCGTAAGGCAGGATACCCTCGCGGAACTCGGTGACCTGCAACCCGTCGCGGATGACGATCGCATCCTTGCCGACGAGGTCGATGCGGCTCACATGGCTATCGAGATTGATGCGCATGCAGGGCCAATTGAGCCGCGCCGCCACCTGCTCGATATGGGTGGATTTGCCGGTACCGTGATAGCCCTGGATCATCACCCGGCGGTTGTGCTTGAAGCCGGCAAGGATGGCGAGCGTCACCTCCCGGTTGAAGAGATAGTCAGGGTCGACATCCGGCACGTGCTCATCGGGACGAGAATAGGCGGGCACCTCGAGATTGGTGTCGATGCCAAACACTTGGCGCACCGAAACTGTCATGTCCGGCAGTCCGGCGCCGTTGGTAGAAGCTGCAAAGGTCATGGGATTTAAGAGCCTGTCGATCGCATGCTATGCGGGCCCGCCGAAGCGGGAGCCCTGATATGCGGGGTGAGGGCCAAGACGCTCAAGCAAGGCCCGCTTGTCTCAGATAGTTATAGGCTTGGATTACTTCGCGCAACTTGTCCTCCGAGCGGCGGTCCCCGCCGTTGCGGTCAGGGTGGTGGCGCTTAACCAAGTCCTTGAACCGCGCCTTGATCTCGGCCTTGGTGGCCCCGTCCTCGAGATTGAGCTGGCGCAGGCATTTGCGCTCGGCCCGCCGCAAGGGCCGGGCCGGCTCGCCGCTCTGATTCGGCTCCGCCGCCGATTTGGCGCCAAACAGCCCAAAGGGGTCATACGTCGTGAAGCGGTGAGCGAAGCCGTTGCGCCGCTGTTGAGGCTTCGTCGCACGATTGCGGGCCCAGGAATTCACCCCCACGAACCAGGTGGGGCGGTGGCCGATCGTGTCGTCTTTCTGGTGCTTGGCAACGTCTTCGTCCGGCATGCCGGCGAAGTAGTTGTAGGACTTGTTATATTGGCGGACGTGCTCGAGGCAGAAACGGTGGTACTCGCCCTCCTGGCCGCGGCCCTTAGGCGCAGGGTAAAGCCCGGGCTCAGGGCAGCCCTGCGATTCGCAAGTCGGGCAGGCATCGCGCATGAGCCGGGCCGCGTCTGGCTTGACGCGGAGGCGGTCGAGGAATTTCGAGTCGAGTTTCATCAACACCAATTATGGGTAGTGAGCGTGACAAGGGCAAGCTTCGCGCCCTCCGTCTCGAACCGCGAGGCCAAGGGTCGCGGGAGCCGCTCCTATTGAAGCGGCGATTGTTGAACAAAGTATGTCAAGCGCCTCTCCCTGAGGCGCGCTGGAGGCAGGGGTTCAGCCGATGCGGGGATGGATTTCGTGGGCCAGCCTCTGCGCCCTCCTCCTTGCCGCGATCTTTGTCGTGGCGACGCTGCGTACCATCGATTTTCCTTTGGGTACGATTGGCGATGAATGGGGGAAGATCGACGCGGTTAGGACGGGCAACAACCGTTATTACCATCCGCTCCTCATGATCGAGGTGACGCAAGTCGCCAATCTCTTCGCCCAGGCCCGCGATCTCCAGTCCGCTGTCGACGTGGGGCGGGCTTGCGCGGCGTTCGCCGGCGGCCTCCTCGTATTTGCGACCTTCTGGCTTGCAAGGCTCGTGCTTCCCGACCTCGGCGCCTTGGCGGCAGCGGCGGCGGAGGACGTTTTCATAGCGCCGTTCTTGATCCTTGCACTCGTCGGCGCTGATCAAGCTTCTGCAGGATCCAGCTCCATTCCGCGCGATCCTGCTCGGGGCCTATGCGGGGCTCGCCGCGGGAGCGAAATATATCGGGGCTCTGTTCTTGCCATTTGCGCTTGCAGCCATCCTGCTCATTTCAGGCCCCGGTAGCGAACGGCGCTTACGGGGCGCTGCGGCTTTTGTGTATGAGCTGTTCCAGCGCCGTGATCCCCGCCGCCGCCGCCGCCGTGACGGTGATTGCGGCGGCCATTCCGCGCTCTGCACATCGGTGCGGATCAACGGCACTCCGCAAGATCCGCGTGCCGTGGTCCCGCCGATCCTTGCCGCGACCGGCGCGCGCATTGCCACGGACCGGTACGCCCACTGCGACGCCTCACGCACGTTTCTCGGCGAGCCTCAGCTTCGGCCCAACGCGGACATCGCCGATATCGTGGTGACGGCAAATCTGGCCTACGATCGCTTCAAGAATTATGCGGCGCGGAAGGACATGGTGTCGAAGCCGGTCGCAGGCTATTATCGCCACCCGAACGCGCTGCCGCATCTCGATGGGTCCAATGGACGGCCCACTTTCGGGTATTTCAACCCCGATGCTCAGGGTGGTCGCCATGGACGGGTCCGCGGAGCGGCTTGAGCAGCTCTCAGCAGCGATCGAAGCGGCTGCCCCGGACTTCAAGTGCGATTGATCCAACCGAGAGTTCCGAGAGCTCCGAACTAACCTCGATCGCATGATGAGAAGGACATGACCCGAATGCGCATCGAAACGTCGATCAGAGAGAAGCTCGCTCAGGCCTTTGCCCCGGCTGAGCTCCAGGTGGTGAACGACTCCCACCGTCACGCCGGCCACCATTCCTCGCCTGGGACCGGCGAGAGCCATTTTAGCGTTACGGTGGTCTCGGAGGCTTTTGCCGGGAAATCGCTGCTTGAGCGTCACCGCATGGTCAATGCGGCGCTCGCCGAGGAGCTTGCCGGCCGCGTGCATGCGCTTGCGGTCAGCGCGCTTACGCCCGAGGAGCGCGCCGCGTCTTAAGCCTCAGGACGCTTTGCTTTGCTCGCGTTTGTTCTTGCGCGCGGAAAGCGGGGTGATGCGAAGTGAGGTGATGCGGTTCCGTTGGCGCCGCAACACCTCAAAGCGGAAGCCGTGAAAGGTGAAGCGTTGGCCTGGTTCGGGGATGGTCTGGGCCTCGTGAATGACGAGGCCCGCGATGGTCGTGGCCTCCTCGTCGGGAATGTCCCACTCCATCATACGATTCACGTCGCGGATCGGTACCGAGCCATCCACCATCAGCGACCCGTCGGGCTGCACCCGCGCGGCGAGCGAGGCAATGTCGGTCTCGTCAGTGATGTCGCCGACGATCTCCTCGATGATGTCCTCAAGCGTGACGAGGCCCATGACCTCACCATACTCGTCAACCACGATGGCGAAATGCGCCTTGCGCTTTAGAAAGGCGTTGAGCTGGTCCTTGAGCGTCGTGGCGTCCGGTACGAACCAGGGCGGCGTCGACAACGACATGATGTCGAGCCTGCTCAAATCTCCGCGTGCTTCGTGGAGCCCCCGGAGCAGAGTCTTGGCGTGAAGAATGCCGACGATCTCTTCGCGTTCGCCGCGCCATAAGGGCAGCCTGGTGTGGGAGCTCTTTAGCGCCGCGTCGACCACCTGCTCCGTCGGGAGATCGACGTCGATCGCATCCATCTTGGTCCGGTGCACCATGATGTCGGAGACCGTGAGCTCACGGAGATCGAGCACCCCGCCAAGCATGTCGCGGTCAAGCTTCACCACGCCGCCTTCCTTGTGATGCAGCTCGATGGCGCCGCGCAGCTCCTCATGGGCCGACAGCACCTCGACATCATCACCCACGGAGGCGCCGAACAGCCGCAAGGTGTGGCGGACGAGGAACTGCATGGCGGCGGTGATGGGGGCGAACACCGCCACCACGATCCGGACGGCGGGTGCGAGCACCAGCGCCATGCGGTCGGCGTTGACGATGGCGTAGGTCTTCGGAAGCACCTCGGCGAACAAGACGACCAACACCGTCATCACCACCGCGGCGTAGGCGACTCCCGCCTCGCCGAACAGGGTCAGAAACAGGCTCGTGGCAAGCGCGGAAGCGGCAATGTTGGCGAGGCTGCTGCCAAGCAGGATCGCGCCAATCAGCCTTTCGCGGATCAAGAGCAGCCGATTGACGATGCGGGCGCGGCGGTTGCCGTCCTGCTCGAGCGCATGCATGCGCGCGCGGGAGGCAGCCGTCAGCGCCGTCTCGGAACCCGAAAAGAAGGCGGACAGGATCAGCAGTCCGAGGATGGCGCCGAGCGAAATACCCAGTGTCATCGCCGGGCGCACTCCCGCGCAAGGAACGCGCTCAAGGCACCCAAGGCGACGTCGCGCTCCACAAAGGCCTGTCCGATGCCGCGCACGAGCACCAGCGCAAGCCTGCCGCCCTTCACCTTCTTGTCCTGAGCCATGAGCTCAAGGAGCCGCGCAGGCAAGGGCGGGGCGCCGGGAATATCGGCGATCCGGCTTGGCAAGCCGACGGCGACCAAATGCCGTTCGACCCGGCCGGCGTCGCCTGCGGGGCAAAGGCCCTGTTCGGCAGAGAAGGCAAAGGCGAGGCGCATGCCGATGGCGATGGCTTCGCCGTGCAGGAGCCGGTCGGAATAACCGGCATAGGCTTCCAAGGCATGGCCGAAAGTATGCCCGAGATTGAGAAGCGCGCGCGTCCCGCTCTCCTCGCGTTCGTCGGCCTCCACGATGGCCACCTTGGCCCGGCAGCTCGTGACGATGGCCGACGCGCGCGCCGGGCCTTCGCCAGAGAAGACTTGCGTCCAATTTTCTTCCAGCCAGGCGAAGAAGGGGGCATCGCCAAGCAACCCGTATTTCAGCACCTCGGCGTAGCCGGAGTGAAAGTCGCGGGGGGTAAGCGTGGCAACCACCGAGATGTCGGCAAGCACCAGGCATGGCTGATGGAAGGTGCCGATCAGGTTCTTGCCTTGCGGCGCGTCGATCCCGGTCTTGCCGCCGACTGAGGAGTCGACCTGAGCGAGCAAGGTCGTGGGGATCTGCACAAGGCGGACGCCGCGGCGAAGGATGCTTGCCGCAAAGCCGGCAAGATCGCCCACTACGCCGCCACCCAGCGCCACGACCATATCGCCGCGCTCGACGCCAAGATCGAGCAGCCGCTCGCAGACCTCGGCAAGCACGGGAAAGCTCTTGCTTGCTTCGCCGGGCGCGACCACTACCTCGCCAAGGAAGAGCCCGCCAAGGCTCGCCTTCAGCCGGTCCAAATAGAGCGCGGCCACCGTGGCATCGCTGATGACCGCGCAGCGCGCACCGGGAAGTGTGGCGGCAATTCGCGATCCGGCCGCATTGAGCAGATGGTCGCCGATGACGATGTCGTAGCTTCTGTCGCCAAGTCCCACTCTAATCGTGGTCTCTTCTGCATGAGGCGCCAGGGCTGCCAATCTATCTCGCATCGTCATACCTTGCCGCGGCCTTTCGCGGCGGCTTGCTTTGTATCGCAGCCGAGCCAGCGCGCGAGCGCCTCCACGACGTCGGCTACGATCACGTCATGGGGCACATCGCGGCTCTCCACGGGGATGTCGGCCTCGGCATAGATGGGATAGCGCTTTTTCATCAGTTCGCGCATCACCTTGTCGGGGTCGCCGGAAGTGAGCAACGGCCGGTTGTCACGCCGCCTCACCCGATGGAGCAACACCGGCAATTCTGCCTTGAGCCATATGGAAATGCCGCGCGCCTTGATATTCGCCCGCGTGCGGGCGTCCATATAGGCTCCGCCGCCAGTGGCGAGGACCTGAGGGCCACCTTGCAAGAGGCGGGCAATAACCCTGGATTCGCCCTGGCGAAAATAAGGCTCGCCATGCTCGGCAAAGATCTCGCTCACGGTCTGGCCTGCGGCTAGCTCGATCTCGCTGTCGGCGTCGGTGAAGGGTAGGTCGAGCTGGTTGGCAAGCCGCCTGCCCACCGCCGTCTTGCCGGCCCCCATAAGGCCGATCAGCACGATGCTCCTCGCTGCAAGGGCCTCGCGGATTCGTGCCCGCAGCTCCTGATTCAATTCTTTCTTGCGCTCAGCCAGGCGTAAGCTCATCCATTCATCGAGGCGGTGCGCCGGGCAGCCGCCTTGGGGCGATCCATGGGAGCCGCACGGTTCCACGATTTTCTCGTGCTGACAACGGCCTTTCGAATCGTCCATCATGTCGTGGGGCCGCTTGGCGCCCGGCGAACCAGGGTCATAATAAGGCCCCGTTCGAGACTACAAGAACGCCTTTAGGAGAGACGACAAAAAGAACTAGGACACGAGCGCCTCGATGCCGACACTCTTTCGATTCCTGATGGTCTTGGGGGTGGTCGCCGGTGTCGTCACTGGAAGCCTCTATGTGCTCGCCGAATACTTCCAACCGCAGCCCAAGGAAATCTACAAATCCTTGCGTAACGTCAAGGTGCGAACCGAGTAAGAGTCTCCTCGCTGGGCTCGCTCTTACGCTCGCCGCTATCCTCGGCGGATGGGGGCCCGCCTTGGCGCAGGTCGAGCGGCGCGAGCTGCCCGTGCTGCAAGGTGAAGCTCCGCCGCAAGTCTACGAAGGTCCGGCCACCCCGTCAGCGCCACCTACCGAAAGCTGGAGTCCGGGCCCTCGGCCGCCTGCACCGACGCTGCCGCAGACCGCCGGGGCGGCGCAAGGCGAGGGCGCGCTGCCGCCCGAGTTCTGGCGCGCGCTTGATGGAAGCGCGCTTACGCGGCTGCTCGCCCAAGTGCCGATCCCTTCTGCCTCGCCGGCGCTCGCAAGCCTGCTCGCGCGGGCGCTCGCCACAAACCCGGAAGGCGCCGGCAGCGAGACAAGCGTTAGGGTTGCGGCGCTCGAGCGGGCCGGGCGCGTCAACGAACTGATCGAGATGTTGCAGAGCCCTGCACAGGCCAATGAGCCGGGCACACTTGCGCCCTATGCCTTGGCGCTGTTGGCGGCCGGCCGCACTGAGGACGCCTGCGCGGTGCAGCTTGGGACGGCTCAACAGGCGGATAGCTCTTCGAAGCGTGCGACCTTCCTCGTTCCGGTCTATTGCGCCGCCGCGAGCGGCGATAAGGAAGGCGCCCGGCTTGCCCTCAATCTTGCCCGCGACAATGGATTGGATGTGGCGCTCGCGGCTGGCTCCATCGAGGGCCGGGCGGCTCGCAGCGTCGGGCCGCCGAAAGGCATCGACGTGCTCGACTACCTCTTTTTGAAGCTTGGCCAGGCTGCCAACCGGCCAGACATAGCCGCCAAAGCCTCTCCGGAACTTCTCTTCCTCTTGACGCAGGACGATGAGGCGGGGCCTGAGCTTCGCCTTGCCGCGGCGGAACGCGCAGCCTCCCTCAACGTCATCGATGGGGAAGCGCTCGCATCTGTCTATCGGGATGCCGCTGCGAAGCTTCCCAAATCGGCACAATCGCCGGCAGCGCTGCGAGCAAAACTGTTTGCCGCCCTCGAAGGACAGACCTCGGAAAAGATCCGCGCCGACTCGATCGATGCCCTGCTAGCAAGTGGAAAGGGCGCAAGGATCGAGATCCCGATGGCGCAAGCCATGGCGCAAGCAAGCGATGGGTTGAGACAAGATATGCAAGCGCCAAGCTTCGCCGAGATTGGGGTGCGCGTGGCGGCGCTTGCCGGCGACGACCAAACCGCCTGGGATTTGACGGAGTCCGCCGGCGATCATGTGCGCAGCTGGCAATTGCTGCTCGTCACTACCGATCCAATGAGCGAGCATGCGCGGACCGCGCTTGAGTCTGGTGTGGACATAGCGCTGAAAGCGGGATTGCCTGGCCCCGTGCTGCAACGCCTCGTCACCGTCCTCGACGCACTCGGCGAAGAGGTGCCCATCCCGCTTTGGGAGCTTGCGGCCAAGACGCCACAGCCGGACGACGGTTATCTTCCGGCGACCGGTCTCCTCAGCACCTTGAAAGAGGCAGCCGATGCGGGACAGATCGGGCGCACGGTCCTTCTCGCCGCCTCGGTGTTCGGTCCGGACGGCCCGCAAGGCGCCCATCTGATTGCGCTCGGCGACGGATTGCGGGCGCTGAAGCGCGTAGGCCTCGACGCCGAAGCGCGGCGCCTTGCCTTCGAGGCGCTCTACGCCCATTGGCCCTCGCACGGAAAGGGCTAAGCCCTTGGGCGCTTGGAAAGGGGGATCCAGCAGGCGTGAGCGGTCGGAGCTTGCGCTGTTCCTCGACATGCTCATGGCCGAGCGCGGCGCCGCGGCAAAAACCATCGAGGCCTATACGCGGGACTTGAGCGAGTTCCTGGCTTTCCTCACCACCAAGCGCAGGACTGCGCTCGACGCTTCGGCGGACAGCGTGCGCGCTTACCTTGCTCAACTCAGCCGTAAGGGGCTCGCCGCTACCTCGCGGGCGCGGAAGCTTTCCGCCATGCGTCAGTTCTTCCGCTTCCTGGTGGCGGAGGAGTTGCGTGGCGACGATCCCTGCTCGGCGATCGACAGCCCGAAGCTCGGGCGCCCGCTCCCGAAATTGCTGTCTCTTGCCGAAGTCGAGGCGCTGCTCCAAACGGCGGCGCAAGGTGTGGAGCGGGCAGGCGACGGCTCGGCCAAGCGGCGCGCGCTCCGCCTCTATGCTCTGCTTGAGACGCTCTATGCCACGGGCTTGCGCGTCTCGGAGCTGCTCGGCCTGCCGCGCGGTGTGCTGGTCAGCGACAACCGCGTGTTGACGATCAAAGGCAAAGGCGGGCGCGAGCGTCTCGTGCCCCTCAACGATTCAGCCCGCAAGGCGCTTGCCGATCATCTTGCTGCGCTCAATGCCGACGAGGCGCAAGGAAAAGCGCGGTCACCCTGGCTGTTTCCGTCAGGGAGCGGGGAACAGCATCTGACTCGGCAGCGCTTCGGCCAGGAACTGAAGGCGCTCGCGCTCGCCGCCGGCATCGAGCCGTCGCGGGTGTCACCGCATGTGCTTCGCCATGCCTTCGCCAGCCATTTGCTTGAGCGGGGCGCGGATTTGCGTACGGTGCAGCAGCTCTTGGGCCATGCCGATATCTCGACGACGCAGATCTATACCCATGTCGTCGAGGAGCGGCTGCGGCGCCTTGTCGAGCAACACCACCCCCTGGCTCAGCTACATTTAACCAAACGGAGCTAGCTTGGCGGCTGGGCTGAAGGGGTGTTGCCGGTTGACAGGGTTTCTCCCCAAGGCCACTTAACAACCACGTTCCCGCCGCCTTTCGGTGCGGCAGCCCGCCCGGTTGCGGGTTCGATCGGCCACCTTTAGCCAAATGCGCACATATCTCGATTTCGAAAAGCCGATTGCCGAGCTTGAAAGTAAGGTCGCCGAGCTCAAGGCGCTCGCCGCCGAGCAGCACTCTGTGTCCATCGAGGAGGAGCTCGCCAAGCTCGAAGCCAAGGCCAAAGAAGCCTTGGAAGAGACCTATTCGGAGCTGACCCCCTGGCAGAAGACGCAAGTCGCCCGTCATCCGGAGCGACCCCACTTCCGCAACTACATTGATGGGCTGGTGCAGGATTTCACGCCGCTTGCCGGCGACCGTTACTTTGCCGAGGACCAGGCGATCATCGGTGGCCTCGGGCGCCTCAAGGGCCGCTCGGCGGTGATCATCGGCCATGAGAAGGGCTCCGATACCGAAGGCCGGATCAAGCATAATTTCGGCATGGCGCGCCCCGAAGGCTACCGCAAAGCCCAGCGGCTCATGAAAATGGCGGACCGCTTTTCGCTGCCAGTGGTGAGCCTCATCGACACGGCAGGCGCCTATCCGGGAATCGGCGCCGAGGAGCGCGGCCAGGCCGAGGCGATCGCTCGCTGCATCGACACCTGCCTCAGCCTCGGGGTGCCTATCGTGTCGGTCATTATCGGGGAAGGAGGCTCCGGCGGGGCCGTCGCCATCGCCACCGCCAACCGGGTCTATATGCTGGAGCACGCGATTTATACCGTCGCCTCGCCGGAGGCTGCGGCTTCGATTCTGTGGCGGGATTCAAGCCGGGCCGTGGACGCCGCAACCAACATGAAGATCACGGCCCAAGACCTGCTCAAGCTCGGGGTCATCGACGGCATCATCCCGGAACCGATCGGAGGGGCCCATCGGGACGGGCGGGAGGTGGTTCAGTCAACCGGAGATCGAATTGGCCAGGCTTTGGCCGAATTTGACGATATGACGCCTGAGGGCATCCGCAAGGCAAGGCGGGATAAATTCCTGGGCATCGGCCGCATAAGCTGAGGATTCTGCCCAGAAAAATGCCATTTTTGAGTCCCACTGTGACTTTGCTGCCGCTATAATGGGGCAGTTCGGGGGTATCGAAGCTCTGGCGCCAGGGGGGATCTTCTGCGCTAACTTCGACTTAACCCGTTGGGTATGAACTTGGACGAGGTGCGCAAGGGGCACTGCGTATGCTTCGCTCAGGCTGGGTCAACGCCGTCATAGCGGCGAGCGTGCTGACGTCAGTCATCGCGCTCGGTGGCTGCGGTCAGTTTTCGCCTCCCTATCTGAAGCCGCTCTCCGCCCAGACGCGTGCACTTCTCGCCCAGAAGGGCATGACCGAAGAATCGCCTATCCTCGTGCGAATCTTCAAGTCGGAGTCGGAGCTCGAAATCTGGAAGGCGAAGGACGACGGCCGCTTCTCTCTCTTCAAGACCTATCCGATCTGCGACTGGTCGGGCACGCTCGGCCCCAAGATCAATCAGGGCGACCGGCAGGCGCCGGAAGGATTCTATCTCGTCTCCTCCACGCAGATGAATCCGAAGAGCCAATACTACCTTGCTTTCAACCTCGGGTTCCCCAACGCCTATGACCGCGCCTATGGACGCTCCGGCGCCGACATCATGGTGCATGGCGACTGCAAGTCGGCGGGCTGCTACGCCATGACCGACGGCGTGGTCGAAGAGATTTACATTCTCGCGCGCGAGGCACTCGCTGGCGGCCAGCAATCGTTTCAGGTGCAAGCCTATCCGTTCCGCATGACAGCGGCCAACATGGCGAAGCACAAGGACGACAAGTGGTATGACTTTTGGCGGAACCTGAAAGAGGGCTACGATTATTTCGAGATCACCCATCTGCCGCCAAAGATCGACGTGTGTGACAAGCACTACCTCATCAACACAGCCTTCATTGACCGCGGCGCGAGGCCGGATCCGGCTGGAGCCTGTCCCGCCTTTGAGAGACTTCCGGTCCAGGCAGCGCCGCGTATGCCAGCGCTCCAGCAGGCCTCGACCAAGCAGGCGAACGGCCGCACCGCCGATGATAGCATCATCGGCAAACCGCTCGGCAGCTGGTTTGGCCTAACCTTCGGGCCTCCCAAGCCGCCCGTCTATCAGGCCTTTACCCTCGGGCCGGCGACCCCGGCGACACCTGCACCTGCGACGCCCGTGCCGGCGAAGACAGTACGAGCGAAGCCCAAAGCCAAGCATTAGCGCCGCCACGGCTTTGCCCATCTTCGTCGCATCATGGAGCCCATGTTGCGGCAGCTTCTTCTCCTTCTTCTCATCGGGGCTCTGATCGGCGGGGGGTTTGCCCTCT